>Ga0081474_131133_pt1 | contig 40290 bp, 40 predicted proteins | sample OneHunmetagenome_2_FD_70978 | JGI IMG/M metagenome (GOLD analysis project Ga0081474, IMG submission 70978) | Ferrous microbial mat communities from One Hundred Spring Plain, Yellowstone National Park, USA v2 (version 2) | ecosystem: Environmental > Aquatic > Non-marine Saline and Alkaline >... | reverse complement strand
CCCCCTCTTAAGGGATCACACGCGGTCCCCCTTAACTCGCTGGGGCTTGTCGAGGGAAACGCCGCTACCCTCCCATCTACTTTTATCACTCCCACCCTCGTGAGCGGCGCCCGTCATCAGGTGGGGGTCGCCAATGAAAGCTGCCTCGGTAATGCTATATAAACGTAACCCTTATCAAAACGGTATTTAGAAGTAATTAAAAATAACTAGTAGTTATGTAGAAGCGTTCAGTCTCCCTAAGGCGTCTGCTGCGGGTAAGCAGCCCTCCTTATTATTTCGTAGAGCTTCTCTGGGTTCTTAGTGTAGAGCCTGAGCTTTGAAATAGTCCTCCTGCCATGTCTGCTGAGCTCAACGAACCTCCTCTCCTTGTTAAGGGTGACCTCTATGTCGGGCGGCAGGGGGAAGCGTATGCCCTTGGTCGTCATGAGCCCCTTGATCACTATGCCCTTGTCAGTGACTATGTAGGAGGTGGGCATATTGAGGGCTGGCAGCTTCTTCACCCTGCCGAGGGCCCACATAGTGATGCCCTGGTTTATCACGAAGTAGCCTTCAAAGTAGATAAGGAATGCCAGGAACAGCAACAGCCTCATGTAGCTAACGCTCACGTCCTTCATGGGTGAGTCGAAGAGCCTGAGGGACAGGAAGTTGGCGAAGTCAGGCACGTATCTCCAAAGTGCGAAGAAGTACGCGAGCCCCACTAGCACGCCCAGAGTAGTGTAGAGGGAGAACTTGGTCTGCTCCTGTAGATCCATGTATATGAGAGTATCCTTGGTCTGTATGGCCCTCACGTTGTCCTCATGGAAGAGCTTCTTGCCGCTCAGCACCTCAGCCACATATGATGACTTCTCGCCGAGGCCGCTGCTCATGAGCACGCTCTGGACTACCATGCTTATTGCTATGAAGACGAATATGAGGAGGAAGAGGTATATGTTGACCCCTATGACTGCCGCCAGGGCGCTGTATATGAGTATATAGAGCTGGTTCAGGGCTATCATCCTGCTGAGCTTCTCCATGTAAGCCATGTCAGCGGCTCCTCCAAGCTTCCAGCTAAGGGTCTTAAGGGAGGGATTAAAGGTCTATAGCTTTTAACTGTGGACAAGGGAGGGCTAAACCTTTTTCACATCAACGAAGACCTTCTATATTCGTCTGCAAAAGGTCTCAAGGGTGACCCCTCACTCGATGGGGTAACCGCCACAAGGACAAGGGGGCCGTAGATGGAAGCCCCGCGCCGTTGGGCTCGAAGAGGTCCCATGAGATGCGGGTAGAGCTGGTGATCCGTGCGGAGGCGCATCCCCGCTGGCGGTGCCGCAAACGATTTCAGTTATCATCAGGTACCGCTAGCGGGGGGAGCGCTTGCAGGTAAGGGCAGCTCTAGCACTCATAGGCGACAACCTTGAGCTGCGAAGGGACGTGTGCGTAACTGCAGACGAGCAGGGCGTCGTGGAGTCAATAGAGTCCTGGGGGAGCTGCGGTGAGGGCTCCCTTGGGGGCAGCTGGGCCGCCCTGCTGCCGCAGCCAGCCAATGCGCACGTGCACAGCGCCGACGGCAATTTCCCCGAGTTTGGGGTCGACCTAGGGCTTCACGACCTCGTGGCTCCCCCTGAAGGCCTGAAGTACAGGCTCCTCAGCTCCCTGAGTTCAACTAGAACAGCTGCAGCGATACGGAGGACCTACAGGGCCGCCTACGCCCTCGGCGTCGGCCTGCTCGTTGACTTCAGGGAGGGAGGGGGGACGGGCTGTCTGGCGGCGCAGCTGGCCAAGGCCTCGCTGCAGGGTGACATTGAAGTCATAGTGCTGGGCACCCCCGGCCCCACCTACCCCATGTGGTGCCAGGGCCTCGGGCTCTCCAGCCCCCTTGACTACCCGCCAGGCCTCCTCAGCGCGCTGACCAGCCAGACCCCGCTCTCCTTCACACACGTGGCGGAGGACCCGAGGAACAGGGACGAGGGCGACCTGGAGGTGGCCCTTAGGTCGGGCTTCAGGGCGTTCGTCCACGGGACCTACCTCTCAACTGACGATCTGAGCGCCGTGAGGGATCACGGCGTCCCCCTCATACTGTGCCCGAGGAGCAACATGTGGCACGGCCTGAGGCCGCCGCCCGTGGCCGACGCAGTGAGGCTTGGGCTGACCCTAGGCCTGGGCAGCGACAACGCTGCATGGAACCTGCCCGACCCGTGGGCTGAGACGGAGGTGGCCCTCCTGGTCGCCAGGTCCCAGGGGGCCAGGGGGGAGGACCTCGCTAAGGAGATCCTCAGGGCCCTCATGGTGGGAGGCTACCTGGCCGCGGGCGCTCAGCCAAGGATCATAGCTGAGGGCAGGAAGCTCCACGGCGTGCTTGCCAACGCGGAGTCGACAGGCATATTGTCTGCTCTAGGTGTTTACACGGCTATAGCAAAAAGGGCTGGCAGGGGCCTGGCCCTTAGAGTTGACGGCAACAGGTTAGAGGCCGCTGGACTTGCCTAGGCCCGCATCTATCAGTCTCTTCAGGTTTACCGTGTCCAGGACGTTACCAGTTATCTTAAGCTGGCCGCCGAGGAAGGCCTTCATAGCGTCCAGCTGGCCGCTCATTATCTTCTCAAAGACCTCCTGGCTTGCGCTCAGCGTCGCTATCGGGCTTGGGTGCCTGCCCTCCACCACCTTCATGCTGCCGTTCTTTATCTCAATGTAGAAGTCGCCAAGCCCTGACACTGAGAACTGGTACACCTTGTCCCAGCTCTTGATCTCAGGGACCTGCTCAGCAGCCCTTGAGAAGAGCTGCTGAAGCAGACCCTTCACGTCATCCATGGTTACCATGCGCTCACCCACCCACCAGGAGGCCTCCATTACAAGGTATTATGTCTAAGAGGCGAGGCGTTAACTATGGGGCTAAGTTAACATGTTTTTAAACCACCTAATGAGGGCAATTTTAAAGGGCTTGAGCAGAAAAGGTATAGGACGCGCCAAGCCTTAACATGTAAGTCCTTCCATAGCACTGGCCTGGGCGGTGAGCGCGTCTGAGGAACGTGGCTGTAGTTGGTTACGGGCACTCCAAGTTTGGGGTTAGGAATGACGTTAACATGGCAGAGCTCGCATATGAAGCCATCAAGGAGGCCCTTGAGACGGCCAACCTAGAGCCTAAGGACATAGAGCACGTGACCGTGGCGAACGCAGGTGGCTGGAGCAGCGAGCCCCTGCCCGCCGTAGTAGTGGCTGAGTACGCCGGCCTGACAGACAAGCCCCTTCACAGGGTTGAGGCGGCCTGCGCCTCCGGCAGCTCAGCCGTGGCCACGGCCTACATGGCGGTTGCCTCAGGGCAAGCTGATATAGCTATGGCTGTGGGCCTCGAGAAGATGAACGAGAGCCCCACGCCCACGGTGGTTGAGTTCATAGGCAGGGCCGGCAACTACTTCTGGGAGTTCCAGAACTTCGGCCTCACGTTCCCAGGCTACTACGCCCTCTACGCCACTGCCTACATGTCAAGGTATGGTGCAACTGAGGAGGACATGTGCCAGGTCGCCATAAAGAACCACTACTACGCCAGCATGAACCCGAGGGCCCAATTCCCGAGGAGGATAGACATGGAGACCTGCATGAAGAGCCGCTACATAGCCTGGCCGCTCAAACTCTACGACTCCTCCCCGATAACTGACGGCGCCGCCGCGGTCGTGCTGGCCAGCGAGGAGGTGGCTAAGAAGCTGACGGACTCGCCCGTCTGGATACACGCGATAGGCTCCTCCTCCGGCACGGCTAACCTATCCAAGAGGGACAACTTCACGGGGCTGAGGGCAGCGCAGCTGGCGGCCCAGATGGCGTACAAGAGGGCAGGCCTTGAGGCTGAGAACGCCGCGAGGTACTTTGACGCGGCGGAGGTGCACGACTGCTTCACCATAGCTGAGATAATGGCCTACGAGGACCTCGGCTTCGCCAAGAGGGGCGAGGGCTACAAGCTTGTCAAGGAGGGTCAGACGTACATAGGGGGACTGATACCAGTCAACCTGAGCGGCGGCCTGAAGGCGAAGGGCCACCCGATAGGGGCGACAGGCGTAAGCATGGTAGTTGAGCTGACCAAGCAGCTCCTCCACAAGGTCGAGCCAGGAAGGCAGGCGCCCATTAAGAAGGGGATGGCGATAGCGCACAACGTCGGCGGCACAGGCCACTACGCCTACGTCACGATACTTGGCCTTGAGAAGCCGAGGGGGAGGTGATAAGGATGAGCTCAAGGACTCAGAGGGATGAGGCTGACCTCTACCTCAAGCAACTGGAGCAGTTTGCCGACGCAATGAAGGGGAGCGTCGGCGTCCCAGTAATAGTGGACCCGAAGACCAACGTGGCCACCTGGTTCGACCAGAGGGAGCTGAAGATAAGGTTCCTGATAAGCGTGGAAAAGACTAGGAAGTTCTTTGAGGGCCTCTCGGAGGGGAAGATATACGCCACCAGGTGTAAGCAGACCGGCGAGGTGTTCTTCCCGCCCCAGGTGGACTGCCCTGGAGTCAAGGACGGCGAGGTCGAGTGGGTGGAGCTGCCAAGGGAAGGGGAGCTGGTGACCTACACTATAATATACACCAAGCCCTACAGTTTTGGCCACTACAGCGACTACACGGTGGGCATAGCCAAGCTGAGCAACGGGGTCCAGGTGCTGGCCTGGGTCAGGGAGACGGACCCAAAGAAGCTGAGGGTTGGTATGAAGGTCAGGCTGGAGGTGGTGAGGAGGGAGCCCGAGGGCTACATGACATACGAGCTCGTGCCAGAGTAGTCCCTGAAAATTCTTGAAGGCCGCGCAGCGGCCTGAGGCCCGCCCGCTGCGCGGTAGCTTAACCTATGACCCTGTTGGCCGCTAGGAGGTATTTCACTGCGGCCGAGTAGCTGTACTCGCTGTAGAACTCCTCCTCAAAGGCAGGCCCAGACTCGTTGACCATCTGTCCCTGCTGGTTCACATATGAGATGCCTATAACCTTTAGCCCAAGGCAGTAGGCCCTGGCCGCAACTATGTAGCCGTGAATGGCTGCTATTATCAAGCCACCAAGGGATAGGCCCACCAAAAAGGATACGACCACTGCCCCAACGAGACCTAGGAGCCTCAACTCAACCCCCAGCAGAAAATCTCCTTAGATTGTTTATAAATGCCCTTGAAGCTCTCTCCATAAGTTTTAACTTATCTAAGTTAAAATCATTGAAGGAGTTCTCTCAAGTTCTGTTAGCTCTCCCTTCAAGAGCTGTAACTTGAATTTATTAGACGCGGTGCCCCTTACCTCGTGGAGGCTAATACCATGACACACCCAGGCGTTAACTATGGGGCTGTTGGCATCAGGGTGAGGCTTGGCAGGATACTGAGCGATGGCAAGGCCGTATTCTTTGCCTTCGATCACGGCATGGAGCACGGGCCTAAGGACTTTCCTGGTGACAGGATCTTCGCAAGAAATATAATACAGCAGGTGGTTGACGCTGGCGTCGACGCCATAATGATGCTGCCTGGCATGGCGAGGCTAACACATGACATCTGGGCAGACAAGGTTGGGCTCATAGTCAAGCTCACGAGCAAGACCGAGCTCAGGCCGGAGAGCTCGATTCACCTTCAGACGAGGCTTGGAACCGTTGAGGACGCGGTCGCCCTAGGGGCTGACGCCGTCGCCGCCACGGTTTATTGGGGGAGCGAGCACGAGTCGGAGATGATGGAGAACTGGCTGCTGATAAAGGAGGAGGCGGAGGCCTATGGCATGCCCGTCCTCCAGCTGGCCTATCCGAGGGGCTCGCACTTTAAGAACTGGTACGACCCTGAGGTCGTTATGTACGGCGTCAGAGCCGCCGTCGAGGTCGGCGCGGACCTCATAAAGACCTACTACACGGGCTCCAGGGAGACCTTCGCTAAGGTCGTTGAGATGGCCCAGGGCATACCAGTGCTCATGAGTGGCGGCGCCGTCAGGTCAAGGCCTGTTGAGTTCCTCGAGGACGTCAATAACGTGCTGGGGGCCGGCGGCAACGGGGTCGTAGTCGGCAGGAACGTGTTCCTGGCCAGCGACATAAAGAGCATGGCCAAGGCAGTGATAGCCGTGGTCCACGAGGGCCTGACGCCTGAGGAGGCGGCAAAGCGCTACAACCTGCCGTCCCAGGGCGCCCTGGCCAGCGGGAGGCCTGAGGAGACGGACTGAGACGAAGGTGGTGTCCTAGGACCATGGAGAAGGATCTTGACGTTGTAGCTGTAGGCCATGCCCTGGTCGACCTCAGGTTCACAGTTGACAGGTTCGCCTCACCGGACGAGGAGGCCGACATAGTTGAGCAGAGCACGGGCCCAGGAGGCTCCGCCATAAACGTGGCCATAGTCACCTCGAAGCTCGGCGGCAGGGCCGCAGTGATAACTAAGATAGGGCTTGACGAGTTTGGGAGGCAGATAGTTGAGGAGCTCGTGAGGAGCAAGATAGACATCTCAGGCCTCAAGGTGGGCTTCAGCTCAACGGGGTTCTCGGTCCTCATGATAGACAAGGAGGGCAACATAGTTCTCTACGGCTACAAAGGGTGCGCTGAGAAGCTGGAGCCTGATGAGCTTGATGAGAAGGTCATAGCGAGGGGCAAGTACATACACATAGCCAGCCTCAGGCCAGACACCTCGCTCAGGGCCGCCGTCAGGGCCAAGGAGCTTGACGCCATGGTCTCCTGGGACCCGGGCCGCAGGCTGAGCATGGCTGGACTCAAGGCGCTCAGGGGACTGATAAAGTTCGTTGACATAGTTGAGCTCAACAGCAGGGAGTGCGCCAACCTCACGGGCCTAAAGGACCCCGCAGCATGCGCCTCCGAGGTCCAGAGGGTAGGCCCCTCCACGGTAATTGTCAAGATGGGCGCCAGGGGGCTCTACGCCCTCAGCGATGACTTCACGGGCTACATGCCAGCCTTCAAGGTCAGCGACGTCAGGGACTCCACCGGAAGCGGCGATGCCTTTGCGGCGGCCCTCCTGCTGAAGCTCTCAAGGGGGGAGAAGCTCAAGGAGGCACTGATATACGCCCAGGCCGTGGCGGCCCTCAAGGTGACCCTGCTTGGGGCGCACGCGCTGCCGAGCACTAATGAGATCGAGAAGTTCTACCAGGAGCACAGGAAGGAGGTGGAGGCTGGCATCTCAGAGAAGCCTCCCCAGAGTGGTTCGAGTTGACCTGCAGCAGTGTGAGCGTGGCAATAACTGGGGCCAGCGGCGTAAGGTACGGCATAAGGCTCCTTGAGGCCCTGGGCAAGCTCAAGGTTAACGTGAGCGGCATCATAGTGAGCAGGTCAGCGGAGCTTGTGGCCCAGGCCGAGGAGGACATGAGTGAGGGGGAGCTGACGAGGCTGGCCTCAAGGTACGGCCCCGTGTACGGGGAGGACGACATGCTCTCACCCCTCGCCTCCTCAAGCAGCCAGCCCGACTGCATGGCCATAGTCCCGGCCAGCATGAAGACCGTGGCGCTGATAGCGAACGGCATTGAGATGAACCTTGTAGCAAGGGCAGCCCTCTCCATCCTGAGGCTCAGGAGGCCCCTGGTTGTCGCCTTCAGGGAGGCACCCCTAGGGGTGGCTGAGCTGAGGAACCTGCTCAGCCTGGCCGAGATGGGAGCTATAGTGGTGCCGCTGGCCCCCGGCTTCTACTCCAGGCCCAGGAGCATTGATGACATGATTAACTTCATGGTCGGCAAGGTCCTCGACGCCCTTGGCGTGGGAAATGACCTCTACGCCAGGTGGCGCGGCCCCGCGGAGCGCGAGGATAGCTGAGGGAGGGCTAGGGCTGCCTCGCAGCACCCTTGGCCCTCCCTATGGCGTCCATCATAGCCTTGGCCAGGCTCTCCTTGCCCGGGAACTCGCTGGGAGGCATGTAGTGGACCTCGACGTTGCCGAGCCTTGAGGCCACGGCCTCGGCCTGGGAGGCAAGCCTCTTGTCACCCGTGAAGAAGAGGACTCTGCCCCTGCCGCCGGCCACCCTCTCAACTACCTTTAACACGTCAAAGTCGTCATTTGCCGGCTCCAGTACCCTGCTCTGCCCGGCGCGCTGGGGCTCCGAGAGCCCCCTGCCAACTATCACGTGGACCTCGACGCCGGGCTCCTCCCTCTCTATCACGTCAGGGTAGTATCCTTTGAACATCTGGTCTAGCACCACTGCGATGTCGCTGCCTCCCCCTGCATGCGCGGCGCCGCCCTCCATCTGCTTAAAGACGCTCAGCCTCCCGCTGGCTATGACGTCACCCTCTATCATGACCACGAAGAGGTCCCTTGGCCCTTCCTTGTCCAGCTCTGAGAGCTGTGAGGGGTCAAGGACCCTGACGGTGTTGCAGTCAAACACTATGAGCCTCCTTGCCATGCTTGCCCTCAAGGACCAGTTAGAGCGCTAGGCTTAAATGGTTAAACTGTTCACAAAAGCGGGGCCGGTGCTGCTAATGGGAGAGAGCCTCACTTCAAACACTATAATAGAGCGCCTCATAACAATGGCGCAGGGGGTTGAGGACACCTCAACTCACCTGCTCCGTGTGGTGAGCGCCAGCAGCCTGATGCCTGAGGTCGTTGAGAAGACCTACAGGCAGGACCTGCTGCAGTTCAGGGACGTGGTCACTAAGGGGAAGGAGGGCCTCCTCGACTACATAGCTAACGGGAGGCTCAGCGTCGTGACCTACAAGGAGTTCTACATAGAGGCCGCCCTCCAGATGGAGTGTATAATGAGCAGGCTTGAGGCGGGCACCTACAGGCTCCTCCTCAGCTTGAGCCTCGAGAAGGCGTTGCCATCTAACATACTTGAGAGCGTGAGGGGGCTCCTCAGGGAGCTGCAGTCGTCATCAATAGCCCTAGTCGACATGCTCAGGGCCAGCGAGGGCCCTATCAAGGACCCTGCTGCGAGGAGAAAGATAATTGACGACAAGTTCAACCTCGTGAGCGACTCCGAGAGGAGGGCAGACGCTATATACCGTGAGGCCCTGGCTGCCGTCACCGAGGCGTACTCCAGGGAGGCGGGCAAGCTGCTCATGTTGAAGGAGGTCATAGATTCCTTCGAGGACGCCGTGGACTGCGCCTACAACACCTCCACCTATGTGAGGCTAGTGGGCCTTGGCCTCCTCAGCTAGCCCCATAAGGGCAAGGCTCGTCGGGGGCGTGGTGGTAGTCCCGTCCATAGAGGACTCAAGGAGACTGTACTCCATGGGCTTCTACGGCAGGCCCATAGGGGCCCAGAAGGTCAGGGACCCGGAGTCCATAACGTCACCCCTTATACTCGACCCCCTTGAGGCTCTCTACCTCTCAGAGACCAGGGTGATAGAGGTCTATGACAGCTCTGAGAGGCCCTTGGGGGCCCAGGAGCTCGCCGAGAGGCTTGGGCTGACGGCGAGGCAGCTTAAGCTCTACAGGGTCTACAGGTCCCTGAGGTCAAGAGGGCTCACGGTCAGGTCAGGCCTTAAGTACGGGGCCTCCTTCGTTGCCTATAGGAGGGGCCCAGGGCTTGAGCACGCGCCCTTCATAATCCACTACTTTGAGCCTCAGGAGCCCTTCGACCCGGTGGAGCTCGTGAGGGCCGGCAGGCTGAGCCACAGCGTGAGGAAGACGTTCATAGTGGCCACGGAGGACCCCGTGAAGGAAGAGCCATATTATATAATGCTTAAATGGCTTCGTCCCTAACTACTGTGGTGTAGCAGAAGGGACTCGCTGTGAGCTTCAGAAAGGATCCGAGGCAGGAGCTGAACCAGGGGGCCAGGCAGGAGCCGAGGCCTAAGCCTATCGGCGACAGGTGTAACCCTCTCTGCCCCTTCTTCAGGTGCAGCCAGAAGGCGCTTAGGATAACCACCGAGCACTACAGGGGAAGGCCGGTAAAGGTTGCTATCTGCTCCCTAGTGGGCGACAGGTGCGTCGGGTCCCAGTGCAGGTTCGCCTACTGTGAGAAGAAGGCCATGTTGCCTGACGGCAGGTGCGCCTTCGCCGTAGAGAGCAAGGCGAAGCGGATGAAACCCTTCGAGGAGGAGCTCAGCGAGGAGAGCGAGCTGTCCGGCTTTCAGCTAAAGAATAAAAAGCTCCCTGATGAGCTCTAGCCTGCCTGGCAGGTGAGCTGGGCACAACCCTTACGTCGGCCGTCAGGACTCCATCGAGCGACAGTATGAAGCCGGCGACCTTCTTCTTGACCCCGTAGGCCTTAGCGAGCGTGGTCTCCGGCGGCAGCGGTATTATGACTTGCACCAGGTAGAAGGAGCCCGCCCTGGCCACATATATCCTGAGGGGCCTTATGCTCATGGCCCTGAGACCCCTCTCTATCGTAGTCCTGAGGCCGACGCCGTGGACCTCCGCCCCCAGCAGAGCCTTGATGGCTGTCAACGAGGTGCTGAGGGCCGCGTAGAGCACAACTACAAACATGGAGCCAGTTATGACTGGCATCAGACTGGCGTCGGCCGCAGCTATCACGCCGCCGGCAGCCAGGTCTATGGCGGCGTCCACGCTGGCGTGCATCACGTCGCTCTTAACTATCATCAACCTCGCGTACCTGACCTCGAGCACTGCAATCGTTATTGACATTGCGGCGCTGGCCCAGATTACCCACGAGGTCCAGGCTGGCGGCGCGTACCTCTCGCTGAGGGACCCTACAAATGCGGAGCCCACGAGGTACATCACGAATATGGACACCAGTATAGTAGCTATGCCCTCAGCGTTGTAGAGCCCCCAGGGGAACGACCTGGACCTCCTGTAGGCGACCTTGAGTATCACCGCATACAGAGCCGCCATAACTGAGTCGAAAAGCGTGTGGTAGCCGTCAGCCTGGAATATGTAGTAGCCCCTCCCTAGGCCCAGGTAGAGCTCGTAGGCCGCCAGGGGCAGCCCCACCAGGCCTGTCAGCAGGAACAGCCTCGACGACCGGTCCAGCAACTCCTTTGAAATCAAGGCGCATCACCTTCCCCTATCACCCCGCAAGGAGGGGCCTCCTTCACTGCTCTATTGCGTTCAGGGCCCTTATTAATTTTAGGGTAGTCTAAACCGGCCCGCTGATATACATGGAGTTACTCGAGGCCTAATTCCTCCCTCATCTCGCTGGCCCTCTTGGCGGCCTCAAGCACCGCCTCCATGAGGGTCCTCTTCAGGCCGTTGCCCTGCATTACCATAACTCCCCTTATTGTAGTGCCAGCTGGCGTCAGCACCATGTCCCTTATCTGGTGCGGTGACCTGCCGCTCTCGAGCAGGTTCCTCGAAGTCCCCATCATAGCCATGAGGGTGGCCCTATAGGCAAGGTCCCTTGGGAGCCCAGCGGCTATGCCGCCCAGGGCCAGGGCATCTATTACCTCAGCTATGAAGGCGGGGGCGCTGCCGCTCAGCGCTGTAAGTGCGTCCAGGTACCTCTCGTCAACCCACTCCACGTGGCCGAGCCTCCTGAAGAACTCCTCTGCAGTGGACCTGGCCGCCTGGTCGCAGTTTGGGCCAGCCGAGAGGGTCGTGAAGCCCTCGCTAACCTCAACGTTAATGTTTGTCATCCCCCTTATCACCTTAGCCCTTGGGACCCACGAGGCCAGGCTCCTTGTGCTGACCGCGGCCGCTAGTGAAACCAGCGGCTTCCCGTCGAGGGCCGCTGAGACCTCAGCTAGGACCTCCCTGACGGAGTACGGCTTCACGGTTAGTATGACTAGGTCTGCCTCCTCCACGGCCTTCACGTTGTCCCTTGTGGCGTCAATGCCCAGCTGCCTCACCCTGGCGAGCGTGGCCTCGCTCTTAGCTGTAGCTATCACCCTGAATTCACTGCCTGACCTTGACAATCCCTTTATTATCGCGCTCCCTATCGTGCCGGCTCCTAAAACTGCTACAGTTCTAGTCAAAGCTCTCGCTGTGCCAGGAGGGTAGTGATTTAAAAAGCGTTCAACACAGGCCAGCGGGGTCGAACTTGAGCCTAGGCGAGGGCCAGCTGAGGCTCCTGAGGGAAACTATGGACATGGCATCCATCTTCATACTTGGCCAGCTGGAGGGCACCCAGTGGCTCAGCTCCCTGGAGGACCTTGCAGCCGGCGACGGCTGGGTCGTGGGCGTCCTCAGGTCAAACTACTCGGACGACTACTTCGTAGACGTCGTCTGCTCCAGGTGCGACGGCGCGGCCGAGGAGCTCCTGAGGGTCCTGAGGGACAGGGGGAGGGCGTGGGCGAACACGTCAAGGCTTGACCTCATACAGGCCCTGCTGAGGACCGGGGATGTGATACTCGAGGACGTGGTGGCATTTCACGTCATGGAGGTTGACAGAGACACCTTCAGGAAGTTCGAGGGGGTGCCCAGCTTCCTCTCGTTCTCGGTGCTCGACGAGCACAACATAGAGGAGCTGAGGGACCTGCTGTCCAAGTGGGACGAGGCCAGGGCGGCCATGGCGGACGACATGATAATGAGGGGCACCGCCATAGGCGCCTGGGACGGCGACAGGCTCGTGGCCGTGGCCGCGACCTACGCCGTGACGGACTCCTGGTGGTACCTTGGCTCCCTTTTCGTGGACCCTGAGTACAGGGGGCGCAAGGTTGGCATAAGTATGTCAAGCGTGGCAACCGAGGAGGCCCTCGCCAGGGCTGGAAGGGCTTACATAAGCGTCGAAGTTGACAACGTGAGGAGCATCGCTGTCAACACGCTACTGAACTACAGGCCCAGGGCGCTGAGCTACAGCGCCCTCCTCACTGCAAGGGGCTAGTCGCCCTGGTCCTCGTCATAGTCATAGATGGCGTAGTCCTCCCCTCCCTCCAGGACCTCCTGGACCTTGCCGTAGAGCTCCTTGAGGCTGACCTCGTCGTAGGCGCTGACCGGCAGGATCTCCCCTATGTAGCCCGCCTCGTAGAGGGCCCTGGCGAGGCTGAGCGATATGTTAAGCTCCACCCCCCTCAGGGCCTTTGAGTTCCTCACCGCGGCCTCAAGGTAGCCCTCCTCGTGGAGCATGGGGAGCACGTTGTTCACTACATCCGGGCTCAGCAGGTCAGCCTTGCTTATCACGTTGACCTGGGGCCTCCTGAGCCTCACGTTAACAGAGGAGGCCAGGGTGAGTATGGACACTATGTCGGCCGGGCTCTCGAAGAACACGGAGTCCATCAGGAACACAGTGACAGCCTTGTCGTCCTGTATCAGGGCGTCCAGGACCAGCGGCCCTCCGACCCTGTAGGCGAAGGGCTCGAGCTGCCCAGGCGTGTCTATGATGGCGTAGTCCGCCTTGAACTGCTCCACCTCCTCCCTGACCTTGTCAACGTGGTTTATCAGTGAGTCTATGGCTGTGACCAGCGCCCCGTTGGGGCCCAGCCCCTTATCCATGAACTCCTCCGCTGTTACATAGTCCCTGACGTCAACGTCAGGGTCGTAGGGCGGCTTGTCCTCAGCTGGGTCGAAGTTCACCTTGACCACGGAGGCGCCCGAGGACTCCATCACGTTGGCCAGCTGCATGGTGAGCGTGCTCTTGCCCGACCCGGCTGGCCCCACCACAACTATGAACCTCAAGCCTAAGCACCAGGGCTGGGAAAGCACCGCGCACACGCAGGCCCGGGACGCGGGTCAGTTCGCGCGGGCCTCTCCCCTTGGACTGGGAGTTCTGTCTGAGGGCTAATAACCTTAGCCGCTAGCCATGATGCGGGAAAGGCTTAAGGTAAGGCCAGGACTTGATGGCCCGGTGAGCCGCGTTGAGGTACGTGAGGCTCGGCTGGAGCGGCACCAAGGTCTCCCAGCTCTGCGTGGGCACGTGGCACCTGCCGCCCTCGAGGGAGCTTGACGAGCACGGCGTCCTCAAGGTTGACGTCGACGAGGCCGTCAAGGCTATGAGGAGGGCCTACGACCTTGGCGTCAACTTCATAGACACGGCCAACAGGTACCACGGCATCATGCAGCCGGTTGACCTTGATCACGTCGGCAACTCTGAGAGGGTGGTTGGCAGGTTCCTGGCCACCGTGGACAGGGAGTCGGTGGTCCTGGCCACCAAGGTGAGGGGGCAGATGGCTCCCTGGCCCAACGGCGAGGGGCTGAGCAGGAAGCACGTAATGTGGCAGGTGAGGGAGAGCCTGAGGAGGCTGGGGACTGACCACATAGACCTCTACCAGCTGCACTGGCCGGACCCCGAGACCCCAAAGATAGAGACTCTGAGGGCCCTCCAGGACCTCGTAAGGATAGGGCTTGTGAACTACACTGGCATAAGCAACCACCCGGCGCACGACGTGGTCGAGTTCCTTGAGCTTGCTGACAGGATAGGCGCCGACCGCTTCGTTACCATGCAGGAGAAGTACAACGTGCTCGAGAGGGAGATAGAGGTGGACGGCAGGCTCGACGTGGCCAGGAGGTACGGGCTGGCCATATTGGTCTACAGCCCCCTGGCCCAGGGCGTCCTCACTGGCAAGTACTACGACTTCAAGGAGGGCAGGTGGGTGATCCCTGAGCTCAGCAGGGCCTCGCTTGTCCCAGACCTCCAGAAGAGGTACTTCAACGAGAGGACAGCCGCTGCCCTTAGGGCGATGAAGGAGGTGGCAGACTCAAAGGGCATAACCCTGGCCCAGCTGGCCCTGGCCTGGGTGATCAAGAGGTCCGAGCAGCTCGGGGTGACGCTGATACCGATAACCAGCTTCTCCAGGGCCTCGCAGGTCGACGAGGCCGTTGAGGCTATCAACGTTAGCCTAAAGGACGATGATGTGAAGGCCATAGATGAGGCCCTGGCGAGCCGGGCCTAGCCGCGGCTGGGCCTGGCCGGAGCCATGACGTCAGATATGGCCTCAAGGGGCCTGCCGGAGGTGTCAAAGCCCTTAAGGAGCCACAGCGAGGCGCCCGAGAGGCCCACGGCCCAGAGGCCGACGTTGTAGAGTAGGTAGGCGACTTTGTTGAAGTAGGCCGTGAAGAACACGGAGGCCACGTAGAGGGAGTAGGCGGTCGCCCTGACGGCGCCCACGCCCGTTGCCCTGAGCCTGGTAGGGAAGAGCTCGGGCTCCATCACTACCCTCGCCGCCCACGCCATCTCGCCGAAGACCCCGTTGAGGAAGAGCAGGGAGCCGAAGGCGACTAGTGAGCCCCTCGCCACCACGTACTGCGGTATGAAGAGGGCCATCGTTACCACCCCGCCCAGGTAGGCCGCAAACGGGAACGTCCTCCTGCTCGTGGAGTCTATGAAAGGCAACAGGGCGAAGCCCGCGAGGGACTCGCCCAGGTTGTATATGAATATTATCCAGTCCGTGAGCCTAGGGAAGAGGTAGGGGCCTATCACAAGCGCCATGAGGGCGTACGTGAGGACCACAGTTATCGCCATGGTTATAAGGAAGTAGAGCCTCACGGCGTAGTCCCTCCTGCTCAGGGTCACCATCTCCCATGACCTGTACTTAAGCCACATGAAGGACTCCGGGGCCATCAACCTCGTGACGACTATCACTGGGACCACGGAGGCCAGGAGCGCGACGAAGGCGAGCCTCTGGGTGCTAACCGAGAGCCCCGTCAGTATAGCCAGCGCTGAGGCAGTCAGGGCGCCGACGTTGGCCATGTTGGTGACGCCAACCAGCAGTTTGCCCCTGTGCTCCTCGGGCGCCTCCTCAGCCAGGTAGGCGAGCAGGGTCGTCTCGTCGCCGCCCAGGGAGAACTCAGCCAGGGCGACGCCAGCTATGAGGTCGAGGGCGCCCCTGGCCAGGAGTATCAGCGGTATTGAGGCGGAGAACATCACCATGTCCGCCATAAAGCCGCTCCTCCTGCCGAAGGCGTCAGTGAACCTGCCCATGAGGAAGCTCCCAGCCAACAGCGAGGCCGGCGGGGCGACAAGGAGGTAGACGTCGTAGCTCCTGGGAACTATGGGCCACTCGGTCAGGAGCGGCGCGAGGGCCAGGACCACTCCCCACGCAAACATGGTGACAGACGCGCTGGCCACTATGACGACCAGCCTCCTGCCGAGAGCCAAGCCTGACCCCAAATTACTACTATCAGTGGTAACTTAAAAGCTCAGGCACAGACGCTTAGAGACTGCTTGCAAACCTCCTCTTGAGGTCACCCAGTATGCCTGAGATCGGTATCTCGACGGGGCATGCGACGTCGCACCTGCCGCAGCCCAGGCACAGCATGGCAAGGGCTGCCCCCCTCTCGACGCCCTCAGTTATGGCTGTCCAGTTGACCCCCATGGGCCCTCCGTAGGTTGAACCTCCCCAGTTGTTTGCCACCTGGCCCCACACGGGGCAGACGAACTGGCAGTAGCCGCACCTTATGCACCTGAGCTGCTCCCTGAGCGCTACATCCTTGGCCGCGGCTCTCCTTCCGTTGTCGACAAGCACGACATGGACCTCGACCGGCCCGTGGGCCCCGTAGACCCTCCTGTGACCTATGTCGCCCGTGCTGCTGGGACCCGCTATGAGGCTCACGTAGGTCGGCGGGTAGAGGCCGGCAAAGGCCGCCTGCACAAGCACCACCTTGAAGGCGTCAAGTATCGAGGGCACGAGCTTCTCGACGCCAACAAAGGCGATGTGAAGCCTTGGAAGGTTGGTCACCATCCTTATGTTGCCCTCGTTCTCAACGAGCAGGAGCGCGCCCTCCCTGGCAGCCAGCACGTTGGCCCCGCTTATGCCGACGTCGGCACTCACAAACTTAGACCTTAGGAACTGCCTCACCTTAGCCACCATCTGCTGGGGCGTGTCCGAGGGACTGACGTCAAGGTTTAGCCTCTCCCTCAGGAGCTTAGCGACCTTGGCCACCGTCATGTGTATCGCAGGAGCTATGGAGTGCATGGGCTTCCCTCCCTCCAGCTGAACAAGAAGCTGCCCAAGGTCCGTCTCCCAGACCTCGTTGCCGGCCTCCTCCAGGGCCTCCCTTATGCCCAGCTCCTCGGCCGTCATGGACTTCGACATGATGACCACCTTGCCCTTGCCAACCAGACCGAGGGCAAGCTCCCTGGCCTCTCTGGCGTCAGCCGCGTAGTGGGACGCGGCGTTCACAGACTTCAATGATCTTATGGCATCGTCTATGAGCTCGTCCATGTGGGCTATGGAGTACTCCTTTATCTCCTTGACCTCCCTGGCGAGCTGGACTATGTCAGGCCTGGACTCGAGGAACTTCCTTACCCTCTCCTCGGAGCCAGGCACGTAGGTGCGCAGGGCCTCCCTTAGGTCGCCGTCCTCGAGCGACCTAAGTATGGCGCTAGCGTAGGCCTCAAGGAGCTCGTCACTCACCGCCTATCACCTCGGCCAAGTCCATCAGCTTAAGGTTGACGCCAGACCTCATTGAGGCCCTGCGCAGGTTTACATAGCATATGGGGCACATGGTCACTGCGACCTCGCTGGCCCCCCTGAGCTCCGCAGCCCTGGCGTCAGCGACCGCCTCAGCCAGGGAGGGCAGGAGGGCCTCAAGAGGTCCCCCGCAGCAGTAGGTCCACCTGCCCGACCTCTGGACCTCCACGACTTCAGCCCCCGACCCCCTGAGCAGCTCCCTGGGCCTCTCAACTATGCCTATCTTCCTGGCATAGACGCAGGAGTCGTGTACAGTGAGCCTTAGGTTTACCTTAGCCAGGGGCCTGACGAGGTCCATGTAGTTCACTGCCCTCAGCCCCTTCCCGAGGGCCTCTGAGTAGCCCCTCGTGACGGTCTCCATGGTGTGTGGGTCCACGACTATGAGCTCCTCGTAGCCCGCAGAAGATATGGCGCTGAGCACCCTCTCGGCGTGCCTCCTGAAGGCGTTTACAAGGCCGTAGTCCCTGAGCAGGGCCCCGCTGTACATGTCGGAGAGCTCGGGCACGTAGTCGAAGCTGACCCCGGCCGAGGTGAGAAGCCTCACCATGGACCTCAGGACCCTGTTAGACCACCCTATGAGCTCTGGGTCAGGCCTGACAAGGGAGGAGAGGTCAAGCCTCCCCGAGGCCAGCCTAGCGAGCCTGAGGGCCGCCCAGCCAGCGGCGCTGCTCCTCTCAACGGCCCTGAGGAGCTCAACCGTGCCCTCTATGTAAGGCACGAGCTGGTAGAGGGCCCCGGTGAAGAGAAGCCTCCTGCTGCCAGACCTTCCAAGGCCTAGGTCCTTTGACCACTCGGAGGCGAAGCCCCTGGGGACAGGCATGGGGTAGCCTGTCCTCTCGTCGAGCTCCGCCATGAGTTCCAGGAGCTCCCTGAACTTCAAGCCGGCCCCTGCGCTTGAGGCGCACCTAGGCTATTAAGGACAGCCTAACGGCGTCCATATTTGAAGGCAGCTCACAGGTAGTCCTCGGACTCGCCCTCCTCTTCCTCCTCGGACTCGCCTTCTGGCACGCCTGAGGGCTTAGTTGACCTGCTCACCTTCCACCTCCTCTGGTCCTCGTCATATATCACGAGCCCGCTCCTGACCATCTTGTTGAACAGGGCCGACGCCCTGTCCCCGAGGTCGGCCTGAACCTTGTCGCTCACCTGCCTCGAGTCCTTAAGGGATGTTGACTCCACCTCGGCCACGAACTTCTTCCAGAAATCGGGGTCAACAGCGGCCCTGCCGTCGCCCAGGGTCAGCACGACGGCCCCCTCCCTCTCAAGCTTTGCGAAGAAGCGGTCCGGGGCCCTGAGCCACTGGAGCTCCTCCTGGAAGACGACACCCTGCCTCCTCAGCCTCTCAAGGGCCGTGGAGCCCTGCGCCCCCTCCCTCTTAGTCTCCCTCGCAGTCTCCTTGACCTCCTGGGCCTGCTGAGGCTTCGCCTGCCTCAGCTCCTCCAGGGCCTCCTCTATCTGGGCCAGCCTCTTGGCCAGGTCATCGACCTTCTGAGTGAAGGGGTTCAGCACGTCCTGTATGAGCCTCTCGACCCTCTTTGACAGCGCGTCAATGCTTCCCTGCTCGGGGGGCTGGGCGCCCCCCTTTATTATGGCCTCCACGTAGGCCCTCACGTCCTGGTAGCCCGCGTCCTTGGCCCTCTTCTCAAGGGTTGCCAGCTCCGAGTCGCTCAGCCTCACCTCTATTATGGTGTACTTGTCAACCTTCGGCTGGGACAAGCCTTAGCCCCTCTGTTTATGTGGCTCACAGGACCTAATTAATTGAGATTAGAAGAAAGGGTGTCAGGCCAGGAGCTCAAGCGACCCAGCGAAGAGGCTGGAGAGGTGGAAGGCCCTGCCTATTACGTAGCCGAACAGCAGCCCCGCGGCGGTGGCTCCCAGGAGTATGAGAAGGCCTACCGCCAGCTCCCTGGCGAAGCTCGTGCCGTTCACGGTGGCGCTGTAGAAGTGGAAGGCTGTAAGGATGACAACCCCTATCATCAGGGACGCCGCGAGGGCTGCCGCCGTGCTGCTGAGCAGAAGGTAAGGTATGCCGAGGAGGAGGGCCGTAACAAAGTAGGAGAGACCTGTGGCGGCGGCGCTGAGGCCCGGCCTCACGGAGCCCTCCTGCCTCGACTGGAGAAAGGCCGCGGCCGCCATTGATATGGCTGCTGAGAAGCCCACCAGGAGGCCCGCCAGTCCTACTATCAGGGTCCTGGTCGTGGCCCCGAGGAAGCCGGCGTAGACTCCAACTAGCTCTGTTATGGCATCAGCCATGCCGAGAGCCACGAAGCCCAGGTACTGAACCCTGACGTCGTTGAGGCCCCTGATGAACTCGGACTCATGGCCCTCCTCGTCGGCAATTATGCTCTCAAGCTTAGGCCTCAGCTCCTGGGGGGCCCTGGACAGGAACCTCCTGTACTCACTGGCCGCGCTGGCCTCCCTCCTCTCCAGGGCCTGAAGCGTGAACACTGGCCCGAAGACCTTGTAGAGCGCCCTGAAGGCCCTGCCTGGCGGGGAGGCGCTGCAGTCCCTCCCGAGCAGGGACCTCCAGAAGAGGTAGTGGCCCCTCTCCTGCTCTGCGGCCTGCCTGAGCTTCTCCGAGAGCTCCCCGCTCTCCTCAGAGGCCAGGGCCTCGTAGAGCATGTATGTGCTGAGCTCGTCCCTGCAGTAGCCCTCCACCTTTCTTAGGTCCTCCTCCGTGAGACCCTTAGCGATGCCTGTCAAGTCGCTCACCTCCCATAAGCTCGCTGGCTCCGAAAAACCTTTCTATTGAGTTAGGCTTTTCTAAGCCTCTCGTAAATTGAGAGCAGCAGGAGCGTCTTGAGGTCATGCACCTCAGCCCTCGCCACCTCCTCGGGCCTGAGGGTCACGAGCCTTATGACCTCGTCGGGCTCAAGCCTCTGCCCCACCCTCGAGAGGCCCTCTGCTATGAAGCCGTGCTGAACCTCGTCGCTGTACCCTGGGCTCACGTAGGCCTCATATGCCTTGGTCAGCCTCGAGGCTTTGTAGCCCGTCTCCTCCTCGAGCTCCCTCCTCGCGGCCTCCTCGGGCGTCTCCCCCTCCTCTATCCTCCCAGCCGGGGCCTCGAGGACCCACGAGTTGATAGCGGGCCTCCACTGCCTCTCCAGTATCACGCTGCCGTCGTCAAGAACCGGGAGCACAGCCACCGAGGAGCCAAAGGCCACCCTGTCAGCCCTGAACTCGGCCCCGTTGTAGGAGAACCTCAGCTCCTCAAGCCTCACCCTGACGCCCGAGCAGAGGGCCTCCCTTGAGGTTAGCCTCGGCTCGCTCACCTGCCCTCACCAAGGTGGGACTTGAACCAGTCAAGCATCAGCTTCAGGTACTCCACCCTAACCTTGGGCCTGCCGCTCCTGGTCAGGTCATGGTTCTCGCCAGGGAAGAGGGCCAGCTTGACCTCAACGCCGAGGTACTTGAGGGCCGTGAACAGCTGGAGCGCCTGGCTCACGGGGCACCTGTAGTCCTCCAGGGCGTGCATTATCAGCGTCGGGGTCGTGGCCCCCTCTATGTATGTCAGGGGGCTCGCCTTCAGGTACTGGTCGGCTGACTTCCACGGCGGCTGGGCCATGAGCTGGTCCTCGTCGAAGTACCAGCCTATGTCGCTCGTGCCCCAGTCGCTGTAGAACTCGACGCAGCTCCTCTCCGTCATCGCTGCCTTGAACCTTGAGGTGTGAGTTATCACCCAGTTGGTCATGAAGCCCCCGTAGCTCCCCCCTGCCACCCCGGCCCTGCCAGGGTCAAGCTGCGGGAACTGCCTGGCGGCCTCGTCAGCTATCGTCATTAGGTCCTCGTAGTCAACTGCGCCCCACCTCCCCCTTATGTCAGCGAAGTCCTCGCTGTAGCCGTCGCTCCCCCTCGGGTTGCCGTAGACCACCGCTATGCCAGCTGAGGCCAGCACGTGGAAGGCCACCATGAAGCCGTAGCCGTAGCTCGTCTTAGGGCCGCCGTGTATGTAGAGGACCCACGGCGCCCTCCCCTTGACCTCCTTAGGCATTAGGACCCAGAAGTCGAGCTCCGCGCCGTCCTTGGCCTTCGCCTTCGCCTTAACCGCCCTGGTCAGGGAGAGCTGCCTCAGCAGCCCTGAGTTGAAGTCCGTAATCTTCCTGCCCGACTGGCCCCTCAGGACGTAGAGCTCGCTGGGCTCCGACTCGTTCATCTGAGTGAAGTAGACGGAGTCGCCAGCGACGCTGAACTCGTCGACAACTGCGTCCTCGGGCCTGAGCATGGGCTCAACCTTGCCATCAGCGCTGGCCCTGTAGAGCCACGCCCTGCCGGCGTCGCTGACCTGGAAGTAGGCCCAGCTGCCTGAGAGCTGGAGGGGCTTTGAGCACGAGGGCCCGCGGGCCTCGCTGTTCACGCCGTTAAGCAGGTTCCTGTCAAGGCCCGTCTCGACCTTTGTCAACTCCCCGGTTTTCACGTCGTAGAGGTAGAGCCTGTAGTGGCTTGAGAGCCCCCTCTCGAACCTGTGCATGAGGAGCGCCACCCTCCTGCCGTCGGGGGACCAGGCCACTGAGGCTATGGAGACCTTCGAGAGCAGCTGCACGTCCTCCCCGGTCTCAACGTTAACGAGCCTGAGCTCGTCGTACTGAGCCTTGAGCTCGTCCATCTGTTTGACGTAAGCTATGCCCCTGCCGTCTGGCGACCAGGAGAAGTCGCTCACGTCAAGGGCGTGCGACGTCAGCCTCCTGGGGGCGCCTCCCCTTGAGTCCACTAAGTATATGTTGCGTGGCCTGTCGAATATGTAGCCCTCGCCGTTGAAGAACGGGGGCAACCTCTCAACTACGAGCGCCTCCCTCTTTGAGTAGTCCTTCCACTCGCCCTCGGCCAGCGGCCTCCTAGCAAGGAAGGCTATGGATCCCCCCGTTGGGGACCAGGACACCGCTGAGGCCCCAAAGGGCCAGGTGAAGAGGGCGTAGGGCTCGTAGCCGGGCCTCATCACCATTATTGACGTCTGGGGCGGCTGCCCCTCCTGCCTCACCGCCCTTACGAAGGCCATCGTAGAGCCGTCGGGCGACCACACCGGGCAGGTGTCCCCGGGCCCTGAGGTGAGCGGGTAGTACGACCTGCCATCGTAGAGCCATATGGAGCTGTCGTACCTGTTCTGATCAAGGTTCGGCCTGCTCACCACGAAGAGGGCCCTTGAGCCGTCAGGCGAGGCTGAGGGGTTCGAGACGAGGACGAGTCGTGCCAGGTCCTCAGGCGACGTGCCTGACAACTTTCAAACACCAGTGGGGAACGTCGCGCCAAAGAATAAAAGGGCGACTTTAAGGGCGCTTAAGGCGATTATTGTCTCAGCCTTGAGTAGGCCCTCAGCAGCTCCAGGCCGCTCCTGACGCCCGGGCTCCTCCCTATCGGCCTTGCCGTGAAGAACTCCTCCACCTCCCTCTCCCTGCCTATGCCGAGGAACGGCAGGTAGTTGCCGAGCCACCTCTCAGCTATAGCAGTGCCGCTGAACGCCCTCTCTAGCAGGTCAAGGCCTCCTCCCCTGAGCCACTCCCAGAGCACGTCCCGGCCGTCAGGGTTGAGGGCAGCGGTGAGCACGTAGAGCACGTTCTGCTTCCTCTCGCTTGAGGCCACCCAGTCAATGGCCTGCCTCAGCACGGACCTGTCCCTTATCTTGGTCACCGCGTTGAGCACCTTGATCTTCTCAGAGTCCAGCTCCTGCCTCTCGTGCTCCCTCCTGAGGCCCTCAAGGTCCCCAGTTGCCACGGCGTAAGCTATGTAGACCGCCTGCCTAAGGTTAGGGTCAACCTCCCTGCCGAAGTGCGACGCGAGGTCGTCCGCGAAGGCGCGGTCCATGTTTGCTAGCCTCCCAGCTATGACGCCAGCCAGCTCCCTGTACCGCTCCTCAGACCTCCTGGACTGGAGGGCGTACTGCGACCTGTGGAACTCCACCGCCCTGCCCATGAACGTCGTCGGGTTCACCATGTAGAGGTTGTAGAGCTCCGTGCTGAGCTCAAGGCTCGGCAGGTAGTCTGTGACGTTGAAGTTCATGTCCACGACCTTCAGGTAGTCCTGTCTGCCCGCTAGGCCGGAGAGCATGAAGTAGTAGTAGTCGTTCAGCAGCCCGTAAGTCTCAAGCTGGTTCAGCCCTGCAAGCCTTGAGAGGTCGGAGTAGAGCACCCTGTAGAAGCCGGCCCTGTCGAGGTTCACCTTGAGCTGCTTTACCTCCTCGCCCGCGTCCACCACGTGCTCCCTGTCGCGCATCACGAGGTCGACCCTGCGCCCGTTGACCTCGAGCGTCACTGGCACCATGTAAGATAGGTCCTCCGCCCCTCCGCTTATTGTGAACCTGTGCTGCTCAAGCCTTACCCTGCCGCCCTCTACGCCGACCTTGATGTACGGGTAACCAGGCTTCATTATCCAGTCATTCATGAGGTCTACCACGGGCACGGAGGTGAAGGGCTGTATTGCAGTCCAGAGGTCGTTCGCTGAGGCGTTGGAGTAGCTGTGGTGCTCCAGGTAGGAGGAGAGGCCCTTCCTGAATGACTCCCCCAGGAAGTACTCTATCATCCTGAGTATGCTTGCCCCCTTGCCGTAGCTTATCTCGTCAAATATTGCCTCTATCTCATCAGGTGTTGAGACCTCCACGTGTATCGGGTGGGTGGTGCTAAGGGAGTCCCTCACCATGGCCCCGTCGGTCTCGCCGTAGAGGAACGCCTCCCACGGCATCAGCTCCGGGGCGAAGGAGCTCATGGCCTTGTAGCTCATGAACGTGGCGAAGCTCTCGTTGAGCCAGAGGTCATCCCACCACCTCATCGTAACCAGGTCGCCGAACCACTGGTGAGCTATCTCGTGGGCCACCACCTCCACGACCCTCCTGCGCTGGGCCAGGTCAGGGCTCTCAGGGGCCAGGAGGGCGCTCTCCCTGAACGATATGGCGCCCCAGTTCTCCATTGCCCCGAAGGCGAACTCAGGGACCGCTATCAGGTGCATCTTGGGCATTGGGTAGGGTATGCCGAAGTACCTCTCATAGAAGCCCACGCTGTTCTTGGCAGCCCAGAGGGCCAGGGAGCCGTACTTCGTCTTCCCCGGCACGGTGGCTACTATGTAGCGGCCGTCCCTGTCGACGACCTCCTCCCACTTACCTATGCCGAGGTAGAGCAGGTATGTCGACATGGGAGGCGTCTCCATGAACTCAACTACCTTCTTGTTCCCCTCGAGCGTGACCCTCTCTATGGGCGTGTTTGAGATGGCGTGCAGGTCCCTGTCTATGCGAACTGAGAGCTTGAACCTGGCCTTGTACGACGGGTTGTCAATGCACGGGAACATCTCCCTCGCGTGGACCGACTCGAACTGAGTTGATATGACGTAGCCGCCCTCGTAGGGGGCCCTGTAGATGCCAACAAGGCTGTCCCTGGCCTCGCCCTCAAAGTCGACCTCAACGGCGCCTGAGAACCTCCCAGTCCTTATAGTGACCCCCTCGTCGTCCTGAGCGAACTGGAGCTCCCTCCCGCTGGCACTCACGGACGTTACCTTGAGGCCCTTGGCGTCAAGCCTTAGGTCCTCCTCGGTTTCAAGCTCTATGACCTCGTGGCCCCTGTACCTGAAGCCGTCGAAGTCAAGGAATATCGCGTACCTCCTTATCGAGGCCCTGGGCGACACCAAACCTATTCCCAACAACATATGCCGTGGGGAAAAATAAGCTTTGGCCCTGCCGCACCCCTGTGGAGCGCTATGGAGGCCTCGCATTAATGGTGTTAGTCCATTCTTAATACCTACTCCTAAAGCAACGCCTTGCCTGGACGTTGCAGGCAAAATGATGCTCGATAATTAACTTAAAAAGAAGGCCTTAGAGATCAGTGCCTTCTGATGAGGAAGAACGCCACCACTATCAGCGCTACTACTACAGCGGAGCCGCCTATGACACTCTCAGCGGGCGTCGCCCCGCTAGGCACGGTCACTGTGACGGAGCTCAGGTTGCCGAATGTTGTCTGGGTCGGCGACACCTTGACGCCGCCCACGCCCACCAGGGTCACGTCCTCGTTCTCTATAGATGCTATGGCCTTGGCTGCGTCGTCAAGCCCGTTCTGCTCGTAGAAGGCCGAGGCGTTGCTTATGAGGTACTGTATCGCTGCCAGCGTCTGCTTCGGGCTCGTGGCACCGGCCTTTATTATCATCGGGCTCCTGAAGCTGAAGGTCACATTGTAGCCCTGCGCCGTCACGTTGAGCTGCTCGCTAGAAGGCACCACAATCCTGAAGTTCTGCCTTATGTATCTCGCAAGATACTCCGTGGCGTTTATGAAGGCCTCAGAGCTATTTACAAGGCCCTGCAGGCTGCTCAGCTGGTCACCCAAGTCGTTGTCCTCTCCGAGGCCGCTGAAGAGGCCTCCGAAGGCGCCCTGGCCGTTCTCGTCACCCTGACTGCTGAATATGCTTCTAAACATGTTGCCCTGGCCCTGCTGCGCAGCCTTGGACAGGGCCTGGAGCAGCGCGCTCGCCTCGCTGAGCAGGTTATCTGAAGCATTGACGCTCAGCGACTCCCTTGTAGTATTGCCACTAACGTTGAGGTAGTAGCTGTAGCTGCCGTTAACGAAGCCAGGCGTCAGGGCGGCCTCTACCGCCCTCTGGGCGAGGCCCAGCGTCGTGTTGGGCGACGCCGGGGTCGCGTTAACTGATGCTGTGATCAACACGCTGACGAACGTCGCGTTCTCAAACACCTTTACCGTGGCGTTTATGCCCGTCACATTAATGACCTCGTACTTGGCGACCTGGAATGTTGGCGAGGGCGGGTAGTGAGAGGCGTTGAGGCTCAGAGTGACCAGGTAGAGCGGCTCAGGCGATGTCATGGCCTCAACGAGCCCGTAAAGGCTCACGTTGGCCTGGGACTCCTGCGTGCCGCTGGGGCTCTTGAACACAGCAAGTGTCGTGGACCTGTAAGTCAGCACTGAGGCCCTCCCGCTGGAGGTCCTGTTGAAGGACCCAGAGGACTGAAGGGCCTCGAGCGAGGCATTAAAGCCGTGAATGGCGTGGTGTCTGAAGTGATGCGGCAGCTGGCCGCTGTGGCTGTAGCTGAAGTATGTTGACCCATTGTAGTACGTCACATCAATGGAGGTCGTCCCCTGCGGCACCTCATGCTTGAGGGTCGCGGTCCCATTAACAAGGACTACCACAGCGCTGTTGGGGTACACGTATATGTAGTTGGCCTTGCTTACGTGCGCGCCCTCGGCTAGCGCTGCGACCGGCGAGAGCAGCAGGAGCGCCGCAAGAATCATTGAAGCCGCTAGGCTTCCCTTAAACTTCAATACCTACCACCCTACATTGAAAGTGTTAAGGAGGATTATATAGGTTTCTCACATAGCCGAACGGACGACGCCGCAAGCGCTCACCCACAGGAGCTGAGGCCACCAAGCTACCGAGGAGGTCTTAAAGTCCTCGGCGCCACGACTCCTGGCGGTGGTCACTTGCTACCCAGGTGGGCTGTGGCGGTCCTCGTCTATGCTATCCTCATAGTTGGAGCGGTCTCACTGGCGGCCCACCCCTACGCCAGAGGCTCAACAGACTGGGGCGTCCTAGTTAATGGGGACTACAGGCTGCTCTACTTCAGCCCCAGGGACCTCACAATGGCGCTGACATCTGATAACGGCACCCTGCTCTACGCTAATGGGGAGTGGCTTAAGGTCAACATGAGCTCAACGGCGGCGTGCTCATACAGCGGGGAGGTCGCGCTGGCCGGCTCCCTGGGCGGCAGGCCAGCCCTTGCAATAGTAAGCGGCGGCCGCGCGCTCTACTACGTCATTAACGTCAGCGGGGAGCTCACCGCCCTCTCCTGCTCAGGCCGCGCCATAGCGGCTGGGGGTATAGTCAACTCAACGCCTGTGCCCCCATATAATGTCATCGCTGTCACCCTCTCCGACGGGCGCCTGGCCGCCTACGAGGCTAACTTCACCACCTACTTCTACCCGCAGAGCGCCTCAGCCCTAGGTGACGGGGACGTCGCCATGACCTTTGGCAACGACTACGCCGTCGTGATTGGCCCCCGCGACCCGAGGGCCCTCGAGTACCCCTTCAACGTGACCCTGGACTACATAACTGGCTACGAGGGGGAGCCGCTGGCGGGCGGCATAATTACCTATCGCAGCGAGGAGTACGCGGCACTCATACTCAACGGGACGGCCTACCTCTACGACGTCGACGCGAGCGCCGCCGCCATAGCTGCAACCCTCAACGGCCTGGCGGTCTACCTGAGGCCTCCGGCAGGCTGGGCCTCAGTCATGTACACCTCAGGCTTTAAGCCAGGGGCCATCACGACCGCCGTCATGGACTACCCCTTCACGCTGACCGGCATCAGCACCTACATGCACGGCGTAGAGTTCGTGGGCCGGCTGCTGTCCCCGGCGGAGGGCTACGTGGGGATCTACGTTAACGGGACGGCGGAGGGCTACCTTGAGGCCAATGGAAGCGTCATAGGCTGGGTCGCATCATCAAGGCCGGCCGTCACGGTGCCCCAGCTGGTCACTTCAATAGCTGTGAGCCCCTCAGTCTACCCCCTGCAAACCACTGAGGTTGGCCACTACGAGGCCGCCGGCAGGGCCTTGAGCGCCCCTGGGATCAGCTTCAGCGTGGTGAAGCTCGACTACGACATATATTATGATGCCGTCGGCTACTCTGTAGTTGCGATAATAATTGGAACCCTGATACTGGCCTTCGCCTCAGACCGCCATTAGTTAAAGCGTCACTGGGAGGACGTTATGAATATCCTGTCCTTCATGCTTATCAGCGCGTCGGCAACCTCGGGCCTCATCATATAGTCCGGCGGCCTCTGGCCCTGGGACAGGAGCCTCCTTATCTCTGTGCCGCTTATCCTCCTCCTGTACTCCTCGCCGTGGGGGCATATCTTGTCGTTGACTATTGTGCCGCACTTGGTGCAGTAGAAGGCCTCCCTGAGGAAGAGCGGCGTTACGCCCAGGTCAGGGAAGTCCTCAAATATCTTCCAGGCGTCGTATGGGCCGTAGAAGGAGCCGACCCCGGCGTGGTCCCTGCCGACTATCATGTGGGTTGCCCCGAAGTTCTTCCTTATTATTGCGTGGTGTATGGCCTCCTTGGGGCCCGCGTAGACCATCTTCATCCTGAGGACGCTGAAGACGTAGCTCGACCTCGGGAAGTAGTCCCTCAGCAGGACCTCGTAGGACGACACTATGGCCTCGTCAGTGAAGTCGCCGAACTTCTTCCAGCCCACCAGGGGGTTCACGAAGAGGCCGTCGACGAAGCTGAGGGCTGCCTTCATGACATACTCGTGCCCCATGTGGGGGGCGTTCCTGGTCTGGAAGGCCGCGACGCTCCTCCAGCCCAGCTGCTCGAACAGCACCCTGGTCTCCTTGGGCCAGAGCCTGTACTTCTCAAACGGCTCGGGCAGCTCGGCGAACTGTTCCACCTTGCCGCCCACTAGGACCTGCCCCTCACTCTTCGCCAGGAGCGCCACGCCAGGGTGGGCCGGGTCAGAGGTCCCAAAGACCCTCTCGGCGAAAGCCTTCTTGTCCCATTGGTACACGTCCTCCACGGTCATAACCGCGAACCTGGTGCCCTTGTAGCTCAGGGCCACGTCAGAGCCCAGCACCTCCTTCGCAAGCCTCGGCTCGACGTCCAGCACTATGGGTATTGTCCAGGGGAGGTCGTTGGTGAGCCTTGAGGACCTTAGGACGCCCTCGTAATCCTCCTCAGTCATGAACCCCTCGAGGGGGCTGTAGACGCCGTGAGCTATGTTGGCCACGTCATATGCCAGGCTGGCGTGGAGCTCTATCATCGGCAGCTCGGCCGCCTCGCAGGAGAGCTTCTCGGCCCTCGGCCCCCTCGCGACCCTGTCAATTAGCCTGCCGCCGTGAGGCGCTGACACCAAGGCTCTCACCTCATATGTAGCCCAGGCTCCTCAGCCTCTCCAGTATCTCCCTCCTCTCCTCCTCTGAGACCGCGCTCTGGGCCTTCTCCTTCTCCATGTCGCTCACCACCTCCCTCAGGACGTATGTGACGAACTGGGAGACGCTGCTGAACCCTGTGCTAGCTATGAGGGCCCTTATCCTCTCATAGAGCGGCGTCGGTATTGACACCGTGGTGTACCTGCCCCTCTCGCCCTGGGGCCTCCTGACCAAGCGTATCACCGCGCATCTAAGCGCGCTGGGGCATACTTAAGCTTAATTAAGCTTAATTAAAAGTCCCGCTTAAATGCTGGGCCCCCGGAGAGCTACCGGGTGTCAGCCTTGAGGGGCCTGGTGGTGTGGCTCACGGGCCTGCCCGGGAGCGGCAAGACAACTATAGCTACAGCAGCGGCCGAGAGGCTCAGGTCTATGGGCTACAGGGCCGAGGTGCTCGACGGCGACTGGTTCAGGGCTCACATAGACCCTGAGGCGGGGTACACGAGGGAGGAGAGAATCAAGCACCTGGCCAGGGTGGCCTGGGTAGCAAGGCTGCTCGCGAGGAACGGGGTCGTGGTGCTCTGTAGCTTCGTCTCCCCCTACAGGGAGGCCAGGGAGGAGGCGAGGAAAATAGTCTCTGAGGAGGCTGACTTCCTAGAGGTCTACGTCAGGTGCCCCCTGGAGGAGTGCATAAGGAGGGACCCGAAGGGGCTCTACAGGAGGGCGCTGGCCGGCGAGATAAAGAACTTCACAGGCGTGTCGGACCCCTACGAGGAGCCCCTGAGCCCCGACCTTGTGCTTGACACTGTTAAGAACAGCGCTAGCGAGAACGTTGAGAAGCTGGTTAATCTCATCACTTCAAGGCTCAGAGATAGCCGAGGCGCCTGAGCCTGTCCTTCACGGCCTCCTCGTCCTCCTTACTCATCGACGTGCCCCCCTGCTCCTCCAGCAGCTGTCTCAGCAGGAACTCGACGAGCTCGTCGACTGAGCTGAAGGTGCCCTGCTCCTCAACGTACTTCTTAGCCTTCTCGTAGAGGTCCTTTGCAACTGAGACCTGAACCCTCTCGCCTGACACCTTAGTTCCCGCCCCTTCGCTGGCCTTAGGAGTTCAAAAGCTCATCGCCTTCAGTAGCACCTGCTGCCTCTCGCCCTCATCCTCTTCCTCCACATGACCCTGAAGAGGACCCTCGCAAGCTCAAGGAGCGGGAGCCAGAAGGTCAGCACTATCATGCGCGGCTCGTCAAGGGCTATGTGCTTTACGACGCTGTCGTTCAGGTTTGCCCTGTCCCTGTGAACCACGTATATGTTCTTGAACTCCAGGACGTGAAGGCAGCTGCTGTCGCTGAGCGTGGCCCTCCAGTTCCTCAGCTGCCCCCTGTACTTGCCGATGGAGGGCTCGAGGCATGCCTTCTCAGGGCTCGGCATCGAATCCTTTGGGACAATGTAGTCGACGTGATACGGCGCCTTAACCATCATCCTCTCGAGGGTCTCCCAGTCCATTGGACCGCCAGCAAGGCGTAATTCGCCTGGAAAAATAAATTGCTTGTGTGTGACCCTTGAGCGAGCAGTGCAGGGGGCTCACAAGGGCGGTGGCGGGCCTCATAGCCCTCGGCATGACGAAGGAGATGATAAAAACAACCCTTCACTATGACTTCAAGCTCGACCTGGGCGACAGCGACTTTGACGACCTCTACTCCCAGGCGGCCAGGTGCGTGGAGGAGGGCCTTGTGAGGGTAAGGAGCTGGTCTACGCCATTTAGGCCGGGCGACTGCAATGATGAGGTGGTCAGGGATGTGGGCTCCATGATACTGAGGGGGCTTGACCTTGAGCAGATAGTCGCTGAGACGCTGAGGAAGCACTACATGCTTAGGATGGGCAGCAGGTACAGGGTTCTGACGCAGAGGGACGTAGAGTACGCCTACGACGTGGCCCTGCTCTGCATCAAGGAGAAGCAGAGGAGGGCCGCTGAATGGGCGGAGGGGAGTAAATCCAGCTGAGGAGAATGCCTAAGCCTGCCTTGAAGGTCTTACAGCAGGAGAAGGCTTGAGGAGGCCTAGCACTTTGACGATGCGAAGTATATGTCAAGAACGGCCCTCAGGTCCCTGAGCTCAAGCTCTGTCGGCATGGGGTTGTCCCTCCTCCTGCCGTCGACGTAGTCAGCGAAGGCCCTAACCTCCTCTGCTATCATGTCCTTCCTCGGAACCTCCACCCTCTGCCCGTTCACCACCAGGTCCCCGTGCCTTGCGAAGTACCTAAAGCCCCTGGACTCCATGAAAAGCCTAGAGCCGGGGTCCTCGTAGATCGACCCCCTGTCCCCGTAGACCTCTATTATCGGCACCCCCGGGGAGTCCTTGAAGGCCCAGCCGTACATGTAGACCCCCTTGGCGCCTGACCTGAAGTTAAATATTGCAATGCCGACGTCCTCACCCTCCATGTCAACGGCCCCGCTGCGGTATACCGTTGAGCACACGGAGGAGTAGTCGCCCATTGCGTTAAGCATGACGTGAATCATGTGTATGCCCCCATCTATCACGGCCCCGCCGCCCATCTGCTCCCTGACCTTCCTCCAGCCCCTCGGCTGGTTGAAGTGTATGTCCCTGACTATGGCCGTGTGGACCCTGCCTATTGACGGGAGGCGCCTGTAGAGCTCGTTGAAGGTCTCGTTGAAGTGGTAGTTCTCGGCAACCATGAACTTGAGGCTGTGCTCCTCGGCGGCCTTAACTATGGCCTCCGCCTCCTCCATGCTCCTCGCTATGGGCTTCTCAAGCATCACGTGCTTCCCCGCGCTGAAGGCCTTTAACGCCATGGGCATGTGAGCGTCGTGGCTGACCACTAGGTCAACCGCGTCCACTCCCGAGGAGAGCACGTCGTCGTAGTTTGTGAAGTGGCCCGCCGCCCCAAACCTCTCAGCCAGGGCCCTGGCCTCTTGCTCTGAGGAGCTGAAGGTGTAGTACTCTATGTCAAGGCCCTCATCCCTCAGCCTTGACATAGCCGCCAGGTGAACTGTGCCGAAGCCCCTGCTCCCCACAACCGCTATCCTCAAAAATGCTCGCCGAGTTAAGTAAGAGGGCTGCCGCATAAAAGTTTAGCACTTACCTGCCTCCGAAGGAGGCCCTTTCTATGACGAAGCCCACCACCACGAACGGTATGCTGACGAAGACTATCATCAGGCCCGGGAACAGCAGCCACCACCACCAGCCGTTCAGCGCCGCGTTGTAGTCGTAGGCAGCGTCAAGTATCCCTCCCCACGTCACTATGTTGGCAGGCGCCACACCTATGAAGGCCAAGGTCTGGACGAGAAGTATGGCGCCCGGTATGCCAAGCACTGTGTAGGCCACTATGAAGGGCACCAGCCTTGGAAGGAAGTGCGTGAAGAAGGTCCTGTAGGACGGTATCCCCATCAGCCTGTCTGCCTCAACGAAGGCGTTAGTCCTTATGCTCTGGGCCGAGCTCCTGGCTATTATCGCGTAGCCGGGCCAGCTGAGGAAGGTTATCAACAGGACCTCAGACATTATTGTCAGGCTGGACTTGAGCATGATGCCCAGCGTGACCAGGAACGGGAGCACGGGCAGCGCCAAGATCACGGTGCTGAACCAGTTTAGCCCAGCGTCAGCCTTGCCGCCTAGGAAGCCCGCGAAGCCGCCGACGAAGACCCCTATTAGGACCCCCAGAAGCGACGTGACGACCCCTATCTCAAGGGCGTTGGGGAGCCCAAGCAGTATGCCCTGGAGTATGGGCCTGCCGTAGCTGTCGGTGCCCATTAGGCCGTAGGCGTTGCCCAGGACCCTGACCTGGGCCGCATAGAACTTTGCAGGGCCTGAGGTCCCGATGAGAACTGTGACCGTGTAGGTCCCCTTCTCGGCGGGCCCTGCCGACTTCTCTGAGAAGTTGCTGAAGAGGGCTGTTGCCAACACTGACGTTGTCTGCAACGTTGGTACCTGGCCCGTCTTCTGAAGTATATAGGATAACAGGGCGCTGGTGACGTAGCTTAGGTCAAACGAGTATTTTGACACGGACGGGGTCTGCGAAAACGTTATCTGCGAGCCTGAGGGCTTCTTCCATAGGACCTGTATTGTCTGCATGGTGGTGTTTGCTGAGAACACGAAGACCACGTCCGTCGGGACCTTCTCAGAGCTCCAGTCAAAGCTGAACGTGAGCTCGTACTCATATATGTTGGAACTGCTGACGCTCCCGTACAACTTAACCTCCTTAGGGTTTAAGTAAAGCGACGGAGAGTACTGGGAGGGCTCCAGCACGGCCATCCATGAGGGGGCCGCGTCCTCCGGATAGGTGTTCTCGTAGTACTGCGTGTTGTAAAGGTAGTTTGTCGACACGCTCTTGGGCCAGGTGCTCACGTAGACTGCAAGCCCAACAAAGAACAGTATGACTACGATAGCCGCCAGGGCGCTCTTGCTCCTGAAGAGGTACTTCAGGTAGAACTTGTATGTGGTCTCCTCAGCCATGGTTCATCACTCACCCTTGTCCAGCCCTAATCCTCGGGTCCAGGGCTCCCTTTATTATCTCGTTGAGGAACAGCGCTATTATCAGCACCAAGGTCAGCACGTAGGTTACGGCCATAACGGTCGCCTCGTCCTCAGCCATGACGGCCTCGTAGGTTAGTAGGCCAACGCCAGGCCACACGAAGACTATCTCCGTCGTGAGGCCGCCGCCGAATGAGAAGGCCAGCCAGAGCATGGCCTGTGTGGCTATTGACGGCGAGGCGGTCTTAAGTATGTGGCCGAACACTATCCTGTTCTCAGGCAGCCCCCTGGCCTTAGCTGTGAGCACGAAGTCCTCCTTCGTGGTGGCCAGCGCCAGGCTCCTGACTATGTAGGCGAAGCCCCCGAAGTTAACTATGAAGAACGCTAGCAGGGGCAGCACCATGTGGTCCAGCAGGCTGGCCACGTACTCCAGCGGCTCCTTGGAGAAGGTAAGTCCCACGCTCACTATGCCGCCCGGCGGGAACCAGTGCATGCCGTAGGCGAGCCCGGCTATGAGGAGGAATCCTATCCACCAGGTCGGCAGGCTCTGGTGAATTACGCCTATCACAGGTATAGCCTTGTCATACGCTGAGCCCTGATACCTTGCTGCAAGCACTCCCAGTATGACGCCAACTATGACTACTATCACTGTGGCTGTTGTGAACAGCAGTATGGTCCTTGGCAGCGCCACAGCTATTATCTGAGCTATGTTATTAGAAGTCGTATAGCCTGGGTAGCTGACGCCTGGTGGGGTCACGCCGAAGTGGAACGTCAGCAGGTTCTTCATCTGAAGCGCCAGCTTCACAATGAAGGGCTGGTTAAGCCCGTAGGCCGCCGCAAGCGACTCCTCGTACTTCTCCACCTCCAGGTTTATCTGAGTCGTGTTTAGGGTCCCCTGGTGGTGCCTTATAAGCTGAGTCTTGAGCTGCAGGCCGGCGTACTGCACGTAGTCCTTGTAAAGCTTCTGTACCGCAGGGTAGGTGAAGCCGTAAAGTATAAGCATTGCTGCAAAGAGCACAGTAATGTATATAACTGCGCTCTTTGCCAAAAAAGCCTTATATCCCATTAGGCGATGTCACCCCCTGGCCCCTCACTTCCTCCGGGCCAGGAGGGCGACCACAGCTATTATAACTATTACTATCACGACTATACCCACTATCAGTGTAGTTGACACTGTTGGGGCAGGCTTTGTTGATGTTGTTGTGGATGGTGTTGTGGTTGTGAATGTTGTGGTTGTAGTAGTTGATGTTGACGTTGTGGTGGTGGTTGTGGATGGTGTTGTGGTTGTGAATGTTGTGGTTGTAGTAGTTGATGTTGACGTTGTGGTGGTGGTTGTAGTTGGCGTGTAGACAGTTACTGGCACCTTAGTTGGGTTCATTAGCATGTTGTTGGGCGTGTAGGCCCAGAGCACGAGGTTGTAGCTTCCAGGCGTCAGAGTGCTTGGCACAGTTATGGTGGCAGTGCCGTTGGTACCGCTGGTCACGTTCTCCTGCGCAACTACAGCGCCCTCAGGGGTGACGAACTGGGCTATAACGAAGACGCCAGACTGCGGCGTAGTCTGGCTGGTGCCGTCAGGCGTACCATAGACTGTTGCGCTTATAGTGCCTCCAATTGGCACCGCGCCCGTCAGCGGCAGGCTAACGTGTATGCTATATATCATTGGCGTCGAGAGCAGCGCGCTTGGCACCGGGACGTTGAAGTACGGGTTCCTTACCAGCTTGGCGTACTGGCCGGGCTGGTAGGCAACCAGCATATATGGACCCTCGCCTATCACAGCGTTGCCGTAGGTGTTGATGTAGTTGATAGCGTCCGTGTAGGCCTCATGGGCGAAGGTAGCGTTTACCAGGGGCACGCCGCTGAGCTGTTGGACCTCCAGCAGGCCCTCAGGTATGTAGCCCGTCGAGTTATCCTGCTCGAGGTAGCTGAGCACGTGGCTGATATCCGTTGGGTTCACCAGGTTGAGCCAGTCAATTCCCTTGCTGGTGGCCGTGCCCGAGCTCCATGCGGCCTCGCCGTTGGCAACCACCTGGGACATTGCCACGTAGAGGGGCCACGGCATCATGCCGCCTCCGGGCTCAGCGTAGCCGAGTACTAAGAAGTCACCTATCGTGATTAACGCTGCATAGGCAGGGTTGAACCACCAGGCCGTGCTCCAGATCTCTATTGACGTGCTGTTGATCACCTGGAAGCCAACTATCTGCTGCAGGCTGGGGCTGTAGGCGGCTGATGCCGTGGTGTCGAATATTGGGCTGCTGCCCGAGAGGCTGGCGTTGGCGGCTATGAGGTACTGCTCTATGAGGTCAGCCAGGGTTATGGGCTGGCCGTCAACGAACCTGTCGTACTGCATCAGGGGCGCAAAGTTAACTATCACTGCCACCTTCGCGTATGTGCCCGAGGGCACGTGGACCACCTGCATGCTGGTGGCGTTGTACATAAGGGCTGACGTGGGCACGGGTACGGTCGCGTTCACGCTGAGGTTAACAAGCTTGTAGGTAATGCCAACTGGCACTGGGAAGGCGTTGCCAGGTATGTAGTACGTTATTGGCAGGAAGACGCCAGCTGCCGTGGCCACGCTGTAGGCGTCCGTCCACCCTACCACTGGGTTCATTGAGCCCATGGCCAGGTGCCTAACTCCTATGGTCAGCGTTCCGGACGGCGTCCTAGCGTTGAGGAAGCTGAACGGAGTCATCAGCCCCTCCACGTAGTTCGGCACCAGGCCCGTTACCATGTTGCTGTTGACAAATATCGGTATGAGGCTCATGCCCAGGCCTATCCTTATAGCTGATATAATGCCGTAGTAAGTCATAGTGTTGACGTACTCATAGTACTGCTGCTCCGTTGAGAATTGGCTCTCTGCAAGCGTTAGGGTCAGGTTGTCAATCATGTTAAGCTCCTGGGTCAGCTTGGGCTCCTGTATGTTGGTCGTGTTGACCCCGAGACCCCATGCCGTGCCGTAGGCGTCGCTGGCCGGCAGGTCCGTGAAAAGTGCCCCGTAGAAACTACCGGGCAGGCTCCAGTCGTAGTAGCCGTAGGTGCCTCCCCAGGCCTCTATGAGCACGTTCCAGTCGGTCTCGTTAGGCACCATGCTGTATATGTCGGTTATCTCCTTCTGCAGGTCGCCAGTCACCTCGTAGACCTGGAAGCCGAGGTCCTCGAGCTGCTTTATCAGGAACGTGGCGTAGATGTACCTGACGGTAGTGTCGGTCCTGACGAATACATATATGACCACGGGCTGGCCGTTGGGGTAGTACCACTGGCCGTTCTTATAGACGTAGCCGTGGGCCGTCAGGGTCTTGTATATAGTCTCATTGGCGTATGAGGGGTTGTAGGTTATGTTCGCGAAACTGTCTGTGACGTTTGAGGTAGTGAGCATCTCGTACTCCCCGCCGTAGACTGATATGGTGGGTATCCCGTAGCCGCCGAGCACGTCGTTAACGAAGTAGCTCCTGTCGACTACGTAGTTCAGCGCGAACCTGACGCTCTGGTAGTAGAACGGGTTGGGGACCTCCTGGCCGCTCGGGTTCTCTATGTACTCTACTGGGTTCAGGAGCACGTCGTAGAACGTCGAAGGCATCTCATAGGCCACCGCGCCGGAGGGCAGCGAGCTTATCTTGTAGGGCGGCAATGCGTAGTCGTAGAAAGCTATGTAGCCGTGGCCGAAGTCCGCTATGCCCTGCGTGTCGGAGCCCACGTAGCTCTTCAGGGTTATAGATGAGACGGGCTGGCCCGTCGCCTGCGCCCTGACAACTCCAAGGGGCAGGAGGACGGCCAGGCCGAAGACTAGGAACAGCGAGGCAACTAAAAGGACCTTCAACGCGTGCCGCATACTACCACGCTAGCTACTTCTGGAGGTCGCGAGGGATTTATTTGCTAGCTTTTGTGAAGACTATGCGCTACCTATTAACTTATCATATAATCAACCAAAACGTCATATAACTTTAAGTAATGCTAGCTCTTTGTAATTATTTGTCTGTAACCTTTTTACGTAACTGCTCGTTATTTTAATCACTTCTAACCCCTTAATGCTGTTAAGCAGGCTGAGGCTGCATGCCTAATCAATTTTATGAGCTTTTATGCTGACATTAGATCGGAGGGCGCCACAGTGAAGCCTATGAGCAGTCGCGAGGCGGAGGAGGGCGCCCAGTGAAACTCCCCATGTCGTGGCCGGGAGCCCGCTCCCTAACCTAGGCGCGGGGAGGGGAGGAGGAGTGGTGAGGCCGAGCGACTGATAGCCGCGAGAGGCGGCTATTAGTCACGATGAAGGCCGAACTCTCTGTCTCTCTATTTATGAGCATGCTGGCGGCGGCCTCGCCACTAATGGTAGCGAGGGGGCCTGGAGGAGGGTGGCCCTCAGGATGGCTGAGGGCAGCTGCACTTAGCTTTGGCCGCTGTCCTGCGCGGACTTAAGCTTAGGCGCCAGGTCATCAGGCCTCATTGCTATGGGTTTGCCAACTACCTCCAGGCCCTTGACCATCCAGGCCGCCGAGGCCGCAAGGCCGACGGCCCACATGGCGGTGGCGTACCAGAGGAACTCGGCGACGGGCATGCCGCTCGTCACGAAGAAGGTTACCAGCATGAGGACGTACGGGATAACCCTGATCATGGCTATCCCAGTCGCCCTGAAGCTCGTCGGGAACGTCATGGACTCCAGCACGTTCCTTGAGGCCCAGACGGTCTCCGTGAAGGCCCCGTTTACAAAGAGCAGCGCCAGAAACGGGATGAGCCCAAGCCTCAGGGCCGGGATCGCCACGGCAGACGTTATGAAGCCGCCGGCGTAGCTTGCCAGCGCAAAGGCCTTAGAGCCGAGGCTGCCAACGAAGGCGGCGGCTATAACGCCGCCTATCACCTCGCCCGCGAAGTAGATGAGCAGCATCTCAAGGGCCTCCTGGGGGAACTCCTCAGGCCCCACCTGGAGTGCCAGGAGGCCGAAGGTGAGCACCGACGATATAGCCATGAGCGTCAGGAGTGTTGCCCAGAGCTTGACGCCAGGCGCGTCAAGCCTCACCCTACCCCTCTCCTCGGGCCTCAGGGAGAGCCACGGCCTTGACTCGGGCACGAGGGACCTCGTGAGCACCATGACGGCCAGGGAAAGCCCTATGAGCGCCCCTATGGCGAGCTTCCCGGCTGACGTAGAGAGCCCTCCCTCGGCTAAAGCTATGGCCGAGGCCGCCACTGCCCCTATGTTACCCACGTTGGTTATCAGGACCACCAGCCTCTCCTTTATGTCCTGGGGAGCGCTCTCAACTATGTAGCTGAGAACTATGGGCACCTCTCCACCTATGGCGCTCTGAGCTATGAGAAGCCCCGCCAGCAGCTCATACAGGTTACTTGAGAGGAGTATCAGCGCGGCCCCTATGGCGTAGACGCCCAGCATCGCCATGTAGGTTGACTTCCTTCCCCTGAGGTCGGTGAGCCTCCCGAGGGCCAGGTTTCCTATCAGGGTGCCCACGGGTATCGTTGAGAAGACCAGCGGGAAGGCCCACTGGGGCACGGAGCTGAGGAGGGCTGAGGCGCTTGGGAGTGTCACGAAGACTCCCTCCAGGAACATGTCAAGCGTTGTCGATGTGAGCACCAGCTTCTGGTCCCTGCTTAACAAAGGCCTCACCTCCCCCTGAAAACATGGAGGCGCTTATAATTTTATTATGGCAATGGCCTCCTGGAGGACCTGCTGGCCTTGAGCCCCTCCAGTATCGCAGAGCTCACGGCCGCCCCTATGTAGTCCTTGCTCAGCTCCCCCCTCGAGGCTGACCTCAGCTGTGACGGGGCCTCGGGGGGCCTCACGTAGACCTTAGCCCCGCGGGGCGAGGGTGAGGCCTCGCAGCCGCACCTGCCGAAGTTCACGTTATAGCCGAGGGCCCTCATAACCTCGGCCTCCGCCTCACTCGCGTGGCCGACGTCTATGCCTAGTGCCTCCCAGTAGTTCACCTGCAATATCACTGCGTCGTGGGGCAGCTCCCTCATGAGCTCCCTCAGGGCCGCCTCTATGGCTGGCGAGTTGCCGTAGTGGCCGTTAACTATGACGACGCTCTTGGCCCCAAGCCTCAGGAGTCCCCTGACCACGTCCTCTATCAGGCCCTCAAAGGTTGAGAGCGAGAGCGAAACCGTGCCGGGGGCCAGGGACCACTCTGCTGAGAGGCCGTAGCCTATGGCTGGCATCATGTAGCACTTGAACTCGGATGACGTGAGGTGCTCGCAGGCTGCCTCGGCGACGCCCTCAGCTATCATGAGGTCCGTGCCGAGCGGGCCGCCGCAGTGCTGCTCAACGCTGCCCACCGGTATGATAAAGATTGAGCCTGGGTCCTTGGCCGCCGAGAGGGCCTGCTCGGCGCTCAGCTCCTCGTACCTCAAGCCCGACACCGAGGATCCGGTGTGCCTTGAGGTATAAGGGGTTCAGCTCTCACATAGGCTCACGTGATATGTTTTCATCGCCTCACCCTTATTTCCCGCGCCCCGCTCGGGGTAGGGCCTGGGGGCGCTCAGGGTTACCTGGGGGCCCCACGCCCTGAGTAACCCTCGGGGAGAGCCTGAGGGCCCTTCACCCCCTCACAGGGGACCTCGCCGATGAGCATGCGTGGTATAATTAACCTTGAAACCTATGTGAAGCGCGAAGCAGCTGCAGAAGGCGCCTCGCGCCTTGACTACGCGGGTGGCATCGGTGTAAACTGGGGAGTTAACAAAGGCCGCCACGTATGTCGGGGCCCCAGGGATCGGAGGTTGGGCCACTGCTCTGACCTCCTCCCCGCCCTGAAGGGCGAGGGCTCCCTTAGGGCGGCTCACTGGTTTGCGGCTTGCCGCCTTCACCTTCACAGCCTCACGGCTGGCGGGCGC
>Ga0081474_123967_pt1 | contig 40735 bp, 52 predicted proteins | sample OneHunmetagenome_2_FD_70978 | JGI IMG/M metagenome (GOLD analysis project Ga0081474, IMG submission 70978) | Ferrous microbial mat communities from One Hundred Spring Plain, Yellowstone National Park, USA v2 (version 2) | ecosystem: Environmental > Aquatic > Non-marine Saline and Alkaline >... | reverse complement strand
ACCTGAAATGCGGGCAGAGAATGAGAGACCGCTCACAGGTACTTCCGTTGTACCTGCGGTTACGAGAACGACCGTAATGTGATCGCGATGAACCTAAATGGTGGTCTCTGACCCTCTCGACCGCCCCTCAGAGATGCATCTCCGGATGAGGGGAACCATCGCCAGCGGGGAGGAAGTCAGCCTTAAAGGCAAAGTAGAAATATACTAATGTTATGAAGGCGGCAACGGCGCTAATGGCATACTCGGAGTTCACTGAGACATATTGAAGGAAGAAGTCGCCCAGTGGGAAACCGATAAGGGTAGCAAGAGCTGTGGCAGACTGAGAGAACCCAAAGGAGGCTCCCCTCATCTCCTTAGAGAACGTTTTGCTGATCAAGGTGAGTGCAGCGTTCTGGAAGAGTCCATTGCCCAAGGCGAACAAGGCGAGAGATAGATAAAGTATATTTTCAGAAAATCCTAGAAATATAAGAAGATAGGAGAGGATACTAAGAACAAGTCCAATGACAGTGGTGACGTATTCACCTAACTTATTGACTACCCTGTAGGCCACGATTGATTGAAGTATAGCCTGTTCTATGCCCACCAGCCCTAGCGCTATTCCTACCTGTATTGGCCCCCATCCGTAAAGGATTTGTCCATAATAGGCCAAGGTACCCTGAAGTATCGAGAAGCCAAGGTAAGTACCAAAGAAAATGAAAAAGAATTTCCTGGAAGCTCTGAAAGATTTAAGCATGGTTGGTGGCTTAACCAATAGCTCCCCTACCTTATTATTTAGAAATATTGTTATAAATAGTAAATTAATAAGGCTGAGCATGGCCGGCACCACGAAGGCAACTCTATAGCCAAGGGGTGCCAAAGTACCCCCTATGAATGGACCTAAGACGAAACCGAGACCAAACGAGGCTCCTATGAGACCAACTGCCCTTGCTCTCTGTTCCTGAGCGGTAACGTCTGTTACGTAAGAGTAAATCACTGGTAAATTGCTATTGAGAGCTCCTGTGATAAACCTGGCCAACAGTATGAGAAGGAAGAAAGGTGAGAAGGCTATGAGAAGGTATCCCAAAACCTCGGAGGTGACACCCAAAGAAAGCACAGACTTTCTACCCCTAATGTCTGACAATCTAGAAACGTAAGGGGTGAAGAGTAGTTGAGCCAAGGAGTAAACTGAAACCACTAAGCCGAATTCCAGGGCCGTCGCTCCAAATTTCTGGATATAGAATGGCAAAAGGGGTATGACAATACCGAATCCTACTGAATCTAAGAAGGCAGTGAGTGCCAGTGCTCCTAATACAAATCTGCCGCTCTTGCTGTACACCACAGGAACATCACATGAGTGGGACCCCCACTATGAAATTAAAACCTGATTAGAACAGAACTAACTCCAACACGCCAAATACACATGTTTGTGGTGGGCTATCATCCCTGTGAACTGTGCTTTACGTCCCACTGCGCGTTTCTGTAGGCAGAGGCTCCATAAGCATAAAAGCCGCGAACCTGATTTCCTAAGGATCGGGAAGACGAGCTTCATAGAGAAGGCTAGGCAACAGAACTACGCTTGTCACCTCTCATTGAGGTTAGGGCCACACAATGTCAGGGCTAAATTGAGCCTAAGGGTCCATCCTATGCACGAGGTGGACTGTAGAGCTATAAATCCATGAGTCAGAATCCCTTCAGTGAGGGTAGGACAAGTTGGCGTTCTACATAGGAATGTTCCATGAACTGGTCAGAATTGATAAGACGGACTACCTTCAACCTGTCCTAGAGCCATCAGATTGCTCCACATCTGCTATCCTAAAGAAGCTCCCTTCTCCTTAGTGTCGACACTAATCCACGAAATTTTCTTCTATCGGGCAAGAACGGCTCACAAAGGATGAATAATCCTAACACTCTCAACGAGAGTGCCCTAACCTCGTCATTAATAGCCGAATATTGGTACTCTCGACACAGTGATGAACTCGAGAGAAGCCTTTTAATTCGTTACGTTCTTATAAGAAACAAAAATTTTCTCTTATTGATAAGAATAATTTTTATATTTTTATCTAAGTGTACATATAATTGTGTTGATCCTAACGATCAAGGGATGCAGGGATTTCTCCAGGATCCTTTTCTCCTTCATCCTCTAGGTAGAGTGACTTGATCGGATTAGTAGGATTCTCTTCCTCAATTCAAAAACTTCTTTTCGTTTCTCCTACTGCTGCCAAATGGCACACACGTTCCAGTTGGTGACGAAACTCGGGACTGACTCCTCCTGGGCCAAATCCTTCACCATGTTGTAGTACACGTCGTACGGGTGGAGTGCGTAGCCCATAGCCAGGACAGTTACGTTGTAACTCCTCACGTAAGCCGTGAGGTTCTCAACTTGAGTGAAGTTCGCGAAGCTTACATTGTTGGGAGAAACAACTCGTGTTCCGTAATCCTCAAAGAGCACGAAGTTGATGAGATGGGAAACGTTAGGTAGGACTTGGAATCCCCTGTTCACTCCCATGATCGCATTGGGGTACTCCTCCCTGACCCAGTGTATAACGCTGATTATCCCCCGTTCCGTCTGCAGGTACTGCTCAGCTACGTCCACGTCGTCAAACATGACCCCTTGAAAGCCCGTGGACATGACGTATCTCACCTGGCATTCGATGTAGCTTTCCCAGGCAGGTGACGATACGCTGACTATGGACTGGTTCCACTGGGTGTCATAGCCCAAGGTTACGTTAGATGACAGGAAACAAGACCCCAAGGACATGTTGGCGAGCTCCCCGAGATCTAGGTACGCTATTTTCGTTGCGCGGACTTGGGACAGGCTCGTGGAGTTCACTTGGGTCGGGTCGATGATGACCAAGGAGAAGTTGTTAAGCTAGGATATCACGCTCTGGTTCACCTGACCGTAGTAGACGGCGAAAGAGAGTGGAGGCGCACTCATCTCATGCGTAGCGTTGATCTCGTTTGTAGATCCTTGTGTCGCGTTCTGGATCCTGGTGGAGCTGGGGTTGGCCTCCCTTTGGAAAAGGAGGAAAAGCCATGAGATCAATAGCACGAATACCAGGACGTACGCTGTGAGTTTGGCTTTCCTAGACACTAAGCTAACTCAGACGAGAGGAATTTAAGCGTAGTATGATTGACCAACTTGAGCCAGGGGCAAGCCCACTGACGGAAAGGTAAAGAGAATGATGAGCGTCGTCCCTTGAGGGGTAATCCCTTACGGGGAGCGCTCCGTTTATGATAACTGGTACTTCATAGCTAAAATCGAGGAGTCATAGTGTAGACACTGAGCTACTAAATTTTCTTCTACCAGACGAGAATGGTTTAGAAGGAGTGAATAACTCTTCGCTCAAGGGAACGTGCTAATCTCATGATTTGTAAGTCAATGTTGACACCATCGACACACTCTAGCAGAAACTGTTAGCGACGGCGCTAGCAGGGCATAACTCCCCTTGCTCTTCACCTCTCACTTTAGAATATGCAAAAGTGGCGCCGCGGGGAGGACTCGAACCTCCGACCGCCGGGTTAACAGCCCGGCGCTCTACCGACTGAGCTACCGCGGCCCAATTCGTCCTGTATACAATTCCTTAAAAAATTTCTCGCGTCAGGCTTCCTGCTTTCCCCTTAGTTCCGAGGCCCTCTTTGCAACTTCATCAACTATATCCTTTCCCTGGCCTGGGTCAACTATGGCTACAGCTGAAGCCGGAACTTGAAGACCAGCGGCCTCACCAAGGGCCTTCTTGGAGGGCACAAAGATATATGGGATCTTCTTCTCGTCGCAAAGGATAGGTAAATGCATCACTATTTCCTCAGGTTGTACATCCTCGGCGATGACCACCAACTTAGCGTGAGTTCTCTCCACCGCCTTGGTGGCCTCATTGGTTCCCTTCTTTATTTTCCCTGTTTCCTTTGCCCTCTTAACGGCCTCCAATGCCCTGTCGACTACCTCCTGGGGAACCTCAAACTTCACATAGGCTGGTTTTGACATTTCCATTCCTCCTCTTTAAGTCAATTAGTAAGAAAGATCTCGGCTTAAAAAATCACTCATGCGAATATATGAGGGTAGGAGGTTTCTCACAATCGACCCTCGCGAACCCCTTCCTTACCAGCTGAACTATTTCCCCCTTATGCAGTCTTCCAATGTATTGCTCCCCTACTGCGTCCTTCTCAGAGTCGTTATAGAGTATCTTCAATTTAACGCTCACCGCATCGTTCACCCAATGTACTATGGGATACCCCTTCTTTCTGGCTTCCTCAACCCCTCCCTGCACCTGTATGGCCTCTCCTCCCTCTATTTTAACGTTGGTTAATCCCATGAGTCTCACCGTGCCATGGGCATCCTCTTTTTCAAGCAATAATGGATCACCATTGTTCAAAGATAGGGTCCTGCTCTCCGTCTTATTCAATGGTACGGTTGCGATAACCTTCTCACCCCTATAGGTTACCCTTAACGGTTCTGTGACCACCATAACCCTTTTAGCCACTGGATCCAACCTTTTTCTATTTATGGCGGCTACGTTCTGCATACTTATTGTCGCGTCTGTAACCTTGAGCCCTACATCCAATATAACATCAATTATGGTTTCGGGCAGAATACCTCTCCGCCTCAATCCGGCCAGGGTAGGAGCCCTGAAGTCGTCCCTTGCACCCATCTTAAGTTTAGATTTGCTCATTACAAATCCCGCTAATTTAACCCTGCCAAACTCCATTACCTTAGGGTAGGTCCATTCCATATACTTATAGACCCACTGTTGTTTCCTGGCGTTGCTCATATGTTCCCTGGCCCTGAACACGTGAGTGATCTGGAAGTCATGATCGTCAACTGAACTGGCCAGATTATAGGTTGGCCACGCCCAGAACCTGTCCCCAACTAAAGGATGAGGAGACCTCTTAGTGTCGATAACCCTTAACAACACCCAATCCCTTTGGGAGGGGTCTGGATCGTTAAGGTCAGTCTTTATTCTTACAACCGCCTCCCCCTCCTTAATTCTTCCCTCTAGCATAAGGTCAAGGGAGTGTAGGTTGTCCTCCACTGGAGAATCCCTATGGGGACAGGCACTTCCACTATCCCTGAGTTCCTTAAAGTTGGAGCATCTATCCACATACGCAGCTCCCTTTCCAATGAGGCCTCTAATCACCTCATAATATCTATTCATTCTTTCATCGGAGGAGGCCCTAACTTCAATATCCCACTTAATGCCAAGCCATTTGAGATCCTCCCTTATCCAGTCATAGGCTTCACGTATAGGTCTCTTTACCTTTGGGTCGGTGTCGTCGAACCTTAGAATGAATTTACCTCCAGTGTTGGAGGCATAATAATAGGAAAGGATGGCGGCCCTAGCGTTTCCCAAGTGGAGCGGACCGTCTGGATTTGGGGCAAATCTGGTGATAACCGGCTCGGATATCTTGGGTAATTCCTTCCTGTCCTCAACTTTTCTTTGGGTGGGTATGCTAGATGCAGCAGATCGTTGAGCCTCAGGTGACATGGAGTTAACCTCCTGGACCACTAGATTGACTAGCTCCACAATCTCCTTTGCCTTAGGCCTAAGGTCTGGTCTCTCCCCTAACACCTTGGACACCACCGCCTTGGGATCGGCTCTCCCTCCATGCTCCACCGCATTTAGGAGAGCATATCTCAAGGCCACTTCCCTAATTTCCTCGGAGCTCACTGTACTTCCTCCTCCAGGAGTCTGGAGATAAGCTCCACAACGCCCTCCCCACTGGCACCCTCTGTAACGAGGGCAGAGACACGTTTCAGATCCAAGGTGGAGTTGGCTAAGGCCACTGGAAATCCGACCTCGGCCAAGAGTTCTACGTCTGTGCTTGAGTCTCCTATGCCAGCCACTTCTTCCTTCCTAAGACCTGCCATCTCAATTATTTTCCTTACTCCTATAGCCTTCCCATTGGAATTAGCGGATATGTGGACAGCATAACCACTATATCTCATTATCAATCCCTTCGATTTGGCCCATTCAGCCGCAGCCTTGGCATCAAAACTGGGGGATATATAGAAGGCGAAATCTGATTCTCTAAACTGGTTCTGCCAGCTCGGCCTCAGGCCGAAGGTGAAAGCGAACTCCTCAGCTAAGTTCTTGGGGAGGGGTGGGCAAAGCCTCTCTAAGTTCCCGAGGAATGCAACACAACCGTTCTCAGCCACCACACCTCCAGTCAGCCCAATATATTGGGCAAGACCCCTAAGCACAGGATATGAGTTCCCACTAACAAGTCCAACCTTAACTCCGGAGGATTCCGCCCTTCTTAATGCTTTTACTGCGTCCAAGTTTAATAAGTAGGTCTGCCTATCTATTGTTAAGGTACCATCCACATCGGCCAATATTAACCTAATCATCTGAGCACTTCCCTAGCTCTATTAACAAACTGGTGGTCAACATAAATTCTTCTCACTAACATGGACTCGGGCATCTCACTTAGAATAGTTTGTGAGTAGTCTGACAGCCTTCTCTTCCTGCCCTTGGTGAGAACAGTTATGGAGTCCTTCCTCATGACCCTTATCCTTTCCTCGAAGGGATATATGGAGTCCTTCGGTATTCCTGCCTTCTCCAAGTCCTTAACTATTGTATGGAGATCCTCCTTAGACTCGCGGTAAAGTACCTCTTCATAAACGACCTTGGGTCCTCTTCTGGTCAAAAAGGCCCTGATAAGTGTGCGTAATTGCTCGGGGAGCTCTTCGTCGTATAGAGAATCATAGAGTCTAGAGAAGAGCCATTCGTCATCCCATATGTCAAATGTTCCCAACCTTATCATCTCCCTTATCCCTTTTAATGAATCTAAACTGGGACAACAGCGCGGGATTAACTTCTCGTAAAGCTTCCTCAGAAGAAGTTCATAACCTAAGATGGTCTTATGATAGTAGACTGCCTGATACATGTGAAGTCTTGCCACGTAAAAGTTTTCTAAACTCTGTATTCCCTTATCCTTCACTACAACCTGTCCCTCCTCATAGGATATTGTATCAAGGAGTCTATCTGTGTCAACGTTACCCAGAGAAACTCCCGTATGTTTGGAGTCCCTAATGAGGTAGTCAAGCCTATCTGCGTCTACATCACTATCAATAATAGGTGAGATGTAGCTATGCCCCTCCAGGATCTCCTCCACTTTCCTTAGGTCAACTGACTGCTTCTGGAAAACTTCCCTTAATTCCTCAGACTCTTTAAGAATAAGTGTTCTTAGGTTTTCATTGCTACCTTCCTCTCCATACTTGGATAAGTAGTAGCCCTCTATGGCGTGGCTGAAGGGAAATTGACCTATATCATGAAGGAGGGCTGCCACTCTCAGATAACTGAGATCTGTAAGATCCAACGTTCCTTCGTTGAACATCTTCCTCCCTATCTTATCAGCCATGTATAGTGTTCCCAGAGAGTGACTGAACCTGGTGTGTGTAGCGCCAGGATATACTAAGTATGCTAGACTAGTCTGTCTTATTCTTCTCAGCCTCTGGAAAACGTCACTATCAACTACGGCGGTCTCAATCTCGTTAAGGTCAATATATCCATGGGCCTCATCATATATCTTTTTCACATGGGTGAAAGGAAGAGGAACATAATAAGTCCATACCGGCTTCGGCAAGTTGCGGGTCCTATCGGAGTCCCACGACAAGCCGAACGTGAACGGCTTAACTTCCGGGTTCGAAATGGGTCCGGGTGTTACCCGTTCACCATGGCCGGTTGGACAAAATAACAGAACCTCCTTCAGATTAAAAAACTTACTTCCTTCGGACCTCCTTCATATATATGCCAGCGATGTAGAGCTTCCCTCCATCCTTAGGACAGGTGCCCTCCACTTTCATAACATAATCTCCATCCCTATACTCCCTCTCCACATTGTAGTCACAACTCATGCACTTCACAACTGTGGCTGTGGAGGTCTGGTTTTTTTGCTCTGACATAAAATCACCTCATTGAGCGACGCCGCTTGTATTTCCAACTCCCACTATCACTACAGTATCTCCTTCCTCTGTTCTCTCCTTGATTATTTGCTTGGTCATCTCCACAACCGGATCCACAGCATCATATATTTCCTTTCTCATTTCAATTATCGCCTCATCCATTCCCATTTTAACTATCAGCGCATCTATTGGTATTCCATACCTTACTGCCACCCTCTCTATTGCTATCTTCTCTGGACCAGGATCTCCCATTGCTACACCTGTACCTTCTGCTATACTACCCGTTTTTTCTCCCTCCAACTTCAGCGCTGCGTCTACTGTTATTATCCTCTTTACCCTCCCCTTATTCTCCTCTACCACCTTCTCCACTGCCTCTCCAGGAGTTCCAACAGTGGCCATTGGTCCCTCAGCTTTGACCACTATTAACCTCCTCCCTTCATAATAGGTTTCCCCTGCTATGGTCTCATCGCTTACCTGCCACTTCTTCTCAGAATTAAGGAGGAAACGAGATGCAACCATTGGTCCAAGGGAATCTCCCACCGGCTTACCCTCTACGAATGTTTTGTGTGCCTTGTCATAAGACTCAGCTATCTTCACAAGCATTGGAACTACCATTTGTAACTGGAAGAGTAGATAGAAGTTGTTCAGTTTCTTAGCCTGAAGAAGATAGTGCCTTACTACCTTATAGACCATGTTAAGAGCGTTGGTTATTTCGGCTGAGACCTCAATTTTACTTACAGTCACGGGGTCTGCCTTAGGGACTGATAGTTTTATCATATCCTTGACCTTGTTTTGTCCACTTCTCATCAGCAGTCTCATTCTACTTATGATGTCTGTGGGTTCCACACTCACTGGATCTATAACGAATATTTCTGCTAGCCTCTCAGTGAGTCCCTTGGGATCCTTGGCTCCCTTTTCCTTTAACAGTCTCTCAGTAGTTCCCTTAGCTTCATTAGCATATTTCTCAAGTACCAATAGTCTTTGTTCTATATCCTTGGTTATGAAGTAGGACTGGAACCTCTGCCCCACACCAGGGAGAAAGAGTATAACGTAGAAGAGCATAAGGACAATGAATGGTATGTACGTTGAAAGCAAGGCCGAGGTTGAACCCTGGGCCGCGGCTGTTGCTAACGTAAATAGGCTCATGTGGATAACACTTTAATCTTAACCTCCTATGAGACTAAATTAAGCTTTTGCTAACATGAGTTTCAGAAGTGTTGATTTACACTAATCAGAGTTTAGGATGAAACGCCCCTTCAGGAGGTATGGGATAGACACCCCCTTAAATATTTTTAACTAGGACGGACGTTAACCGAGCGGAAGTCCTTCCATGGGGATGGATACCTCAAAAGTTTTTAGACATGTATGAAAATCTCTACTAGACCTCGACTGATAGAGTTAGGTCATATCCACGGGACTGGGGTTCAAGGCTAACGAATAAGCCCTCAGTAATTCCTCTTCCTTACGCAATATGAAAAACGGTTCCAAGGAACTTCTGCTATCGGTTAAATGAAGTTCGTGGAAAAAGCAGATCTCCATCACTAGGTGGAGATGCTCCATCCGTAAGGATAGTGTGGTTATTCCCTTCCTTGACGCTTTGTCCACTGCAATCGCTGAAGGGCAATCGTTATCCAAACCGTGAGAGACTCTCGCCTCATCAATCACTTCGGTAGAGATCTCCTTTAGTCAACCTTCTAGGAATGAGGGGACGGGGTCGATCTTCTCGTCCTTACCTGAGGATGTCAACCTTGTAATACACAAAGGAAGGTAGCCGTCGAGACCTCTTTTTAAGTAGTTTCAGTCAGTTTGGATGAATGTGTTCATAGTGTCGACGCTGACCTACAAATCATGACATTAAGACGTTCTCCTTAAAAAGTGCAACTTTATTTACATTTTGTAAAGCATAGCCTTGGGCAAAAGGAAAATTCATAGCTTAGTGCCAACACTATCCTCCATCCCATAGTGTAGTCATTAACCTAAACAAATCATAGGATTATGGCGTTCTCCTTAAGGGTGTGGCGTTATTCATCCTTTGTCAACTATTCTCGTCATCTAGAAGAAAATTTTGTACCTCAAGGACGACACTATGCTCCATCCTAAGGATAAACTACATCCCTCAAGGAAATCTGGTAAGCAAAACGGAAAAAGCTACTAACACCAGTAATTCAGTTCCAATCAGCAAGACGAAGAAGAAGTGCGTCATTGTCCCAGACCCATTTAAGGTTCGGTACTAAGGGTGTGGGAAGTCCATAGGCAACACTCCAAACTCCATTCTCCTGGCTGAGGTACCTAAGGTCTCCGGCCTCTGCCGTCTTCACCGTAACCATACCAGCCAAATGGATAAGGGAATTATCCATAAAAGACGGCCCATTTAATGGATACCACATTATAGGCTCCACCGCCAACTCCGGCATTTTTATGGAGACAGGATCTTCTCCCCTCCTATAGAGTAGGGGTTCTCCTCCCTTTTGTAGGGCCCGTAGCGCTTCCACATAATTAGAATCGAAGATTGCTCTATCTAACAGTTCCAAAAGCTCAGCCTCCTCATTCTCCTTAATTGGTACCCCACACTGTTCCCTGAAGACCCTTACTATCTCCTTGGATAGAACCACATAGTAAGAAAGCTTAGGGATCTTTCCCTTTATAGATACTCTTGGAGCGCAATTGAAGCCAGAAGCCTCAACCAAAAGGGATATGAACTTCTCCATGCCCTTAGGAATGTCCTGAACGATTTGAGCGTCTACCCAGGCCCAGCCAACTAAAACAGGATTATTGACATTAGGTAAATGAAGCCCAGAGAGCACAATGGGAACTCTAATCAATGAACTTCACTGTCAGATAGCCTACAACCGACGACTTATCACCTGAGGTGTCCCCTGAAGTCGCATGCTTCATGAGAATTGGCCGCTTACCCATTTTTCTTGCTAATCTCATAACTGTCATAGTTGGTCCATAACCACACATGGTCACATCGGAATCCTGAACTGCGTGATATAATCCCCTATAGTCAAGGGAAAGGATCTTCTCGATGGCAAGTTGATCCTTCTTCAATGTTTCCTCGTGGGGATCGTAGTGGTTCATATCTGTACTGGCTAGGATCAAAATTCGTTTCTGACTACCTAAGAGCCTATACAATCCTTCTGATATGTATTCAGCCACCTCTGGCGTCTGCATCATTATTACTATAGGAACTAATTTGAAATTATTGCCAAAAACATATTGGAGGAAGGGAAGTTGAACTTCTATTGAGTGTTCGTAAAGGTGTGCTCTCTCATCAAGATCTATTACCTCACTCTCCACCGCTAACTTACGTACTGTCTCATGATCTATTGGTACCGAACCTAATGGTGTCTCCCACTCCCCACTCGGAAACGCGGCAACATAGGAGCCAAGCCCAGTGTGATTCGGACCCAATATTACAACCAGTTCTGGGGGAGTAGCGAGGGCCAACTCAGCGTAAACATGGGCTGCAATTGGGCCACTATACATATAGCCAGCATGTGGAACTATGTAGATGTTTGAGGGGCCCTCCTTACTTACTAAGGGGTATGAACCAGGGCCCAAGGGATGTGTAAAACAATAGGATATCTGTCTTTTCAGTTTCTCAGGGTCGTCCTCATAAAAGGAGCCAGCCACTGCTGGTCTCCTTATCATTGAGCTACCTTCACCTCGAACTCATCAACGGAGACCGGTAGCTCTCCATCAACAGCCAGCTCCTTTCTCTCCCTTAGGACTTGCCTTGCTAACGCCCAATAAAGAAGGGCCAACGATTTGCGCCCCTTATTATTACATGGGATCAGGAGGTCAACGAAGTCCACCTTCACGTCAGTGTCTGCAAATGCAATTATCGGTATTCCAACTTCTGATGCTTCCTTTATTGCCTGTAGGTCGACCCTAGGATCCGAGACCAGCAACACTTCAGGCTCTATATAGCTGGAAAGGTAAGGGTTAGTTAAGGTGCCAGGGACAAATCGCCCCACTATGCTTTTGGCTCCCACCACTTCCGCGAACTTTTGAACTGGCGTAAATGCGTACTGCCTGGCAGCAACAGCGAGTAGGGATGAAGGTTCAAAGCGCGCTAAGAACTTAGCGGCAACTCTAAGCCTCTCATCTATCCTCCTGACGTCAAGGACATAGAGACCTTCAGGCCTCACCCTATATACGAACTTCTTCATGAAGGAGCCACAGCTATGTGTTCCTATATGTACCCCAACTGTCAAATAATTTTCAAGAGGGACTAGAAGTTCGACCTCTCCGCCCTTTTCGCTACGTTGTAGCTCAGCCTTCTCCTCTTCCGTTAATCTGGAACCTTTTTCCTCCTCCGCCAAACCAACTCACCTCATATGGGTCTCGTATAATGCACTAGCTCGTGTATTATATCGACATATGAAAGGAGCATCCTTCTACAGCACATCCTCTTCACTCCCAACTCATCTAAAGCTTGCCCAGCTGGGATTCCGGCTTCAACCTTGGCCTCAAAGGCCTCCCATTTATCACCAACTAGAGAACCACATGTGAAACATCTAACAGGAATGATCATGATATCACCTGTAGGACTTCTGCCTCCATCTCCTCGCACTATATCTCATCCATTTCTCTGACTCTGTCCTCCTTGGATCCCCTGCTAACATATACCTGTCGTAGGACTTGTAGAGATTTTCCAACTCAGGGTCTTGAACGAACTTCACCAAAGCCCTAGCTAGAGCTACCCTTGCGGCCTCTGCCTGTCCCATAATACCTCCTCCCATAACATTAATGTAAGCATCTATTGTGGACCACCTTTCCTTACCCAGCAGGAGAAGCGGCTCCATAACCTTGAGCCTAACTACCTCGATTGGTATTAACTCCACGGGTACTCCATTGAAGAAGACCCTACCTCTTCCCTCTGTTACACGACATCTGCAGGAGGCCTTCTTCCTGGTTGCGTTACTGGTTACCATCTTTGCTCCATTTTCCTTAGAACTCACCTTTCCACCCTAACTCCTTAGTTAACTCGCCCACAGTTACATACTTACCTTTAAGCCTATCTACACTGGCTCCCACAAACTTCACTTTCTCCTTCCTCGAATATTCCTCAGGCACATTAATGTACACCTTCAACCGTCTATACATCGAAGCCCCTGAGGGGGTATCTGGCAGCATGCCCCTGATTGTCCTTCTTACTAGAGCTATTGGATTCCTAGGCCTTCTTATCCCTTGCCTAGAGGGGTTAAACATAGTTCTCACGCCGAGTAGTAGCCTATATCCCGCCAGAACCCTTTGCTTCTTCCCGCTTATTACGACTTTGTTGGCATTTATTATTACAACCCTTCTGCCCTGTTTTAACTCCCTCACAACGAACGTTGCCATCCTTCCTAGGATCTGACCTTCTCCATCTACAACTATCTCCTCCATTACTTTATCACCTTAACCGACTTGAGGTCCTTAAACTCCTTCACAGCAAATCCTAAGAAAACGGCCTTACCGCCTGCTGCCTTTATCTTAGCCAACGCCGACTTGGAAAAGTCAAACGCGGCTACAGTGACCTCATGATCCAACTTACCTACTCCCAAGACCTTACCTGGAACAACCGCAATTCCTCCTTGAGGGACTAGCTTGCCTATCTTCCCCACGTTCACAATTACACGCTTCCTGGAAGGAGAAGATAGGTCCTCAGCCACTTTCTTCCATAGTGGCACCTTTTGTTTACGCATCTCGTAAATTGTTTTCCTGAGCACCAGATTGGTGCTACCACTCCTTGACATCACACATTCACCTTCGACTTTAGCTCCTCCAGTTTACGGCTGATACTCCTTCCTGCTTCTATTAAAATTCTTTGAGGCTTCATTACTCCTACAGTCTCCAGCCTAAGTATGAACTTGTCCTTAACTGGCTCTATACTTACCTTACCATCACAATACTTCAAACATTCCTCGCACAGTATGCATGCCTTTTCGTTGGAAACTGTCAGTTTTCCTTTCTCCATAGAGAAGACTCCTGCGGGACAAACCTTATATGCCTGCTCACAATTCCCTGAGACCCTCACCTTGGGGTAGTATCTATTTACTGCAACACTGACAGGGCTGAACTTAATGTGCTCCTTTCCATATCCTAGCCTCAACCTGGCTTCAACGGAGACCTTCTGTCCGGGCCCAAGGAGGACAATAGGTATGTTTCCAGAAACTGGAGCTACCTCAGGATCGTCAGTTTTTATGTCCCTCGAGTAGACCATCTTGGTTCCATCCTTTCCCTCGGCCTCAAGGTAAATTTTGCTATAACACTTCTCACACCCCTCAACACAATCTGCACATTCTTCAGGTCTTCCATACTTATCCAAAGCGTCATCGCTAGTAAAAGGTACTAGACCTAGCCTATGGGAAAGTATCTCGTCATAAAGGGGACTATTATTCTCTATGAAATAGACCTCATCCACTGCCATGACTGGAACGTAAAGCATTGAAGCCCTCCTTATGGCATTAGCTAGGCCTAAGGGATATCCCTCTATCTCCAGTTCTATGGTGGATGGCGTGAGTTCTAAAACTTTAATCGGCATTCTCAGGTCACTTACACTCTTCTGCCACGGCGACCTCCAGGTCTTCGAATTGTGTCGTGTGGGATTGGAGTAACATCTTCGATTCTTCCTATGACGAAACCTGACCTGGCCAGGGCCCTTATGGCCGGTTGCGCTCCTGGACCTGGGATCTTGGAACCGTAACCACCAGGCGCCCTTACCTTAATGTGCACAGCCATTATACCTCTATCTATGGCATCTGAGGCAACCTTAGAAGCTGTAAGCATCGCAGCGTAGGGAGATGGCTTCTCTCTGTCTGCCTTTACCATCATACCTCCGCTTCCCTTAGCCATGACCTCTCCACCCGTCACGTCGGTTATGGTTATTATTGTATTATTCTGTGAAGCGTATATGTGGGCGTAACCCCACCTGATTTCTCTTTTACTGGACATCTTTATTCACCTCAACTGGGGGGTTGGTCTTGAAAATACTTGTGGGATAATAGTCCACCACATCGCCCTTCTTGACTATATATGATGGAGACGTAACCCTAACACCGTTTACGGTCACATGTCCATGCACTATTAACTGCCTCGCTTGATAGATTGTTCTACTTAAACCGTTCCTGAACACGATTGTCTGCAACCTCCTCTCCAAAAGGTTCTCCTCCGTTAATCCAAGAACATCGCTTACCGTTAACTCCTCCTTATCCAAAAGTCCCATTCTCACTATCTTGGCCGTAAGTTGTTTCTCCCTTGCGGCACGCTCAGCAGGAGGAAGTGCCAGGAGGCTTCTTGCTTGAAGTCTAAGGTTCTTCACAATGGTTCTTGCTATATATATCTCCTTCTTATTCCTAAGACCATACCTACCCAATAACTCTTGCTCTCTAACCAATTGCTCCTTGGACCAAGGAGTTGATGGGCCCTCCCACTTTTTCCTAGCCTTCTTAGGATCTCCCATTACTCACACCTACTTACTCTGCTGGGCCTGCTGCTGGGCCTGCTTCCCTCTCTTTACACCAACAGTGGTTCCACTTCTACCTGTTGTTCTCGTTCTCTGACCTCTGACCTTAAGACCTAAGGAATGTCTAACGCCGCGCCAACTCTTAATCTTCTTCTCCCTCTCTATGTCCTCCCTAGCGTAAAATAGTAGGTCTGAAGTCACGAGATGGAGATCTGCTCCACTTTCATAGTCCGCCCTTCTATTATACATCCAAGAGGGAAGACCTTCAATCCTCTTAGACGATACCAAAGTTACCACTTTCTTTATCTCAGCGTCGCTGAAGTTGCCGAGCCTTTTGTTGGGATCGAGGCCCGCCTTTAGTAGGATAGCTTTCGCTGTATTGTAGCCTATACCCTTAATCATGGCTAAGGCATAGGCGGCCTTGTAACGACCGTCGGCGTCCTGGCCGAAGAGCCTAACTATGTATTTAAACTCCTGATTAGCGGACATCGCAACACCGTTCTTAACAGACTAACTCCTAGCTGGTTTTAAATTTAACATCGCCAGCCAAGCGGGAATTAAGCAATTGAGTGAATCGTTCCTTCTTCTCTGCAGCATTAAGAGCAGCACTACGAATAAGGCGGCTTCGGACCTCTGCAGTGAAAGTGGTAGTATTCCCCACCACCTTCTTAACAGGGGTATATGGAGATTCCCTGAAGTTTGGCTTAAGCTCCTTAATTGTACTTCCTTCCTCCAAATATATTGGATGGCCTAGATACTTTTCCACCCTTCCAACCACGTCAGCCTTGATAGAGGCTTTCCTCAGCTCCCCTATGACCACGTCAGGATTATTGGTGAAGATGAGAATCGCATCCACAGAAACCCCATAGACGTCTACCTCCACTTCCTCCATTAGCTTCAGAACCTTCGGATCAATAAGGGATCTAAATCTCTGGGGATCAATGATCATGGATGTGGAGGTTAGATTTGAGACTTCCAAGGCATCTCCCCTTATCCCTCCGTTGGTAACATCGGTCATAGATTCAACTTCACCCAATAATCGCTCACCAACCACTTTACATGCCATAAGATCTGAGAGATCTATTGTCGCGTCAACGACTTCTGGGCGACCATAATATATTGCCATGGAAGTAACGGTCCCGCCTCCATTCCCCTCCGTCATGACAACATATTGGCCGGCCGATATTCTATCCCTAGTTAATTTCTTGCCCCTGATCTTTCCTATCGCGCCTATACCACCACTTATTCTCTCGCCCAACACAATGTCTCCTCCTATCCTTAGTGTACTCCCCGCTACCACCCTTATCCCCAAGAAATCGGTTACGGTAGTGACGCCAGCCTGGAAATCAAAAAGCATGGAAACATCGCTATCGTCGGATAGATGAATATCAACCAATACACCCAAGGGTCTCCCTCCCTTGACCATGACGTCGCGGAGCGCCGCTCGAGTGGCGTGAAAACCAGCCAGATACGGGAAGTAGCTTAACCTCGAATGTATTCCATCGACCGAGACTACCAAGTCCTCCACAGAACCCGCGTCGTCGAAATTACGTGGGTCTGAGCCTGAGGCTCCAATTATTGCGCTATGAATGTCATAGTCCCCAGTTCCCCGGGATCCCAATCCCGCCTCCCCCGCGCGCAAACCAACAGGAGAAAAGGATAGATAATCCGCTTTCCTAGAGTTCCTGACCTCTTCAACTAAAGCCTTAAGGAATTTCTCATCAACTTTGCCCTTATAAAAGGAGATATATTTCCTTAACTCGTCTTCGGGGTCAATTCCATCTTGCATGAGTCGTCTGGCAATGCCCTCGAGATCCACACTGTTAATAACTTGGTCACCAAAATATGGGTTGTGGGAGCACCCATAGTGGCTCAAGGAGAGCCAACGGTTGTTGAGTTCGAGACTGAGGGAGAGATCCCCTGGATCACAATAAAGCTCAAGGATGGTTCGGTATTAAAGATGAAAGTTTTCGTGACCGGTGTAATAAGGGTTGGACACGATCCCAACACGGGACTTCCAATCTACGCAATCCAAACTCAACCTGTGATCCAGAACGTGAAGATACCAAGCGACCTCATAAAAAGACCAGGCAGGGGGTCTAACCCCATGACCTGAGATGCGCTGGGAAATTCAGATTGATACGACAGAGAGACTACAGGCCATTGACATAACGGACAGAGTGAACGAATTATTAAAAGGTGCAAGGAGCGGTGCCGCCCTCATATCCGTCAAGCACACAACCTGTGGGATTATCGTGAACGAAGCAGAAGAGGGATTAATGGAGGATTACGTCAAATGGCTGTCAAACCTCTTTCCTATAAATGGAAAATATAGGCACAATCAAATTGACAACAACGGTCATGCACATCTCTCAAGTGCCGTAGTTGGAAACTCAAGACTGATTCCCATATCAGAGGGAAAGCTGGACTTAGGGACATGGCAAAGGGTCATCCTTCTGGAGTTCGACGGACCAAGGAGGAGAACCGTAGGCGTAACGTTAATGCAGTAAGCTTTTTTGCCCAATGCGGGACAGAGCTATGTGATTTAATCATGCCCCCTCTACTCTCATTTTCTCTATCCCGTAGATTGAGGGATTGTGAGAATGAAGAATGTATAGAGAACTTAGCGGATCAATACATAGAATTCATAAGGAGGGGTGGAGAGGATCAGCGTTGGAATGATGAAGGAAACACAGAACTAGATTTCGATAAGTCCTACACTTTCATAGATGCCCTTCTAAGGAGACTCATAGATACCGAAATAGAGCCGAGAGTCCTCTTAATGATTCTGGAACGTGACCTCGGGGAAACGCACCCAGTTGTCCTTCTTCTAAGGGAGGAGTTGGAGGAAGAATACTGACCTCCTCACCGCCACCAGTGGCAATGGCTACCCGAGTCCTTAAGGGTTAAACCCCTTTGTGGATGCTACTTAATTATGCTCCACAATAAAGGAAAGTGCCCTCTTGGCGGTTGAAACGATGAGAGGAAGTTCCTGTGCTGATGAAGTAACCTTCTGATTAACTTGAAGAGTCATTACTTTTTATTACGGGAGTTAGAGGTTATGTAGATAGGGGTTTACACTTGGATGTGAACGAGCGTTTGCGTTTACTGACCAGGAACCTCGAGGAAGTGGTCACCCTTGAGGAGCTTAAGTCAAAGCTAGCCAGCGACGAGAAATTGAAGGGTTACATCGGGTTTGAACCGAGCGGACCCTTCCATTTGGGCTGGCTCATTTGGGCGAGAAAGCTAATTGATCTCCAAAAGGCTGGAGTAGAGATGAATCTTCTGGTTGCCACTTGGCACGCGTGGATAAACGACAAGATGGGAGGAGACATAGATAGAATAAGGCTAACAGGTAAGTACACCGTTGAGGTTCTAGGACTACTGGGAGTCGATGTGAATGCCCTCAATATTGTTGATGCCGAAAAGTTAGTAGAGGACAAGGAGTATTGGCGTTTAGTGGTTAGTGTGGCAAAAAACACCAGCCTAGCCAGAATGAAGAGGGCCTTAACAATAATGGGGAGGAAGTCTGAGGAGGCCGAACTGGACACCTCTAAACTAATCTATCCAGCAATGCAGGTAGCCGACATATTCTACATGGACCTGGATATCGCTCTTGGAGGGATTGACCAGAGAAAGGCACACATGTTGGCGAGAGATGTTGCAGAAAAGGCGGGGAAGAAGAAGGTTGTAGCTTTCCACTTTCCATTATTAGTAGGGCTTCAAGGCGGGACAAAGATGAACCTCGAGGAAGATGATGCCCTGAGTCAGGTGAAGATGAGCAAATCTAAGCCAGAGAGTGCAATATTTGTTCATGACGCCCCAGAGGAAATAGAGAGGAAAATAAAGATGGCCTATTGCCCCGCTGGACAGGTAGATGGAAATCCAATACTTGCTATCAATAAATACATAATATTCGGAACAGATGGAGAGACACTCACCGTGGAGAGGGCCGCCAAGTACGGAGGAGACGTCAAGTTTGAAAGTTACGAGGAGTTGGAGAGAGCGTTCGTAGATGGAAAGGTTCACCCCTTGGACCTGAAAGCTGCCACGTCTAGAAAGTTGAATCAGATCTTGGAGCCAGTGAGGAAACATATTTCCTCTAAGCCCGAGTTCGAAGCGTTGATAAGGAATATCGTGTCTAACGTAACCAGGTGAAAATTATGCTGAAGTATAACGTGGTGTTCAGGTTCGAAGTAGACGGTATAGTGGATAAGCCAGACATTATAGGGGCCATATTCGGACAAACCGAGAATCTCTTCGGTGAAGAGTTTGACTTGAGAGAGCTTCAGGATAAGGGAAGACTTGGCAGAATAACCGTGGAGTTACATAAGAAAGATAACAGGACAGAAGGAGAGGTGATAATACCCTCTAACTTAGACCGTGTGGAGACTGCGCTCATTGCTTCAATGATAGAAAATGTGGATAAGGCGGGACCATACAACATAAAGTTCCAACTAGTCGAAATTCAGGACATAAGGGCTGAGAAGCTCAAGAAGATCATAGACAGGGCCAAGGAGATACTGTCCACTTGGAGCAGAGAAAAGACCATGGATATAAGGGAGGTACTGAACGAGGTTACCAGTTCCGTAAGGACGGGAGAAATAATTGAATATGGCCCAGAGAGATTGCCAGCAGGGCCTAACATCGATAAGGATCCCAACCTCATAATAGTAGAGGGAAGAGCAGACGTCATAAACCTTCTCAGATATGGTTACAAAAATACCCTAGGTATCGAGGGAGCAACTGGAAAGATCCCAGAGAGCGCCATCAAACTCTCCAAACAGAAGAAAATGGTAGTTGCTTTCCTTGACGGTGACCACGGCGGAGATCTTATACTGAAACAATTGGTTAATTCTGACGCCAAGATAGACTACGTGGCCAGGGCACCTCAGGGCAGGGAGGTCGAAGAACTCACAGGGAAGGAAATTGCGAAAGCCATGTCAAGTATGATGCCACTGCAACAGTACCTTAAGAGACAAGAGGCCAAGGCCGAAATGAAAGAGGCCAAGCCTACCATCATAGCCCAATCGACACAACCAGAACTGATTGTTCAGGAACAGGCGCCAGAGGAAGTATTAAACATGCCAGATAGCGTAGTGGAGGAAGTGAAGCGGCTCCCAGGTACCCTGGAGGGAATAATATTCGATCAGTCGTGGAATCCTGTGGAGAAGGTACAAGTCAGAGACATAATACCCAAGTTGGAGAATGGAGGAGCGGCCAACGCGACATACATAGTATTTGACGGCGTCATAACTCAAAGGTTATTGGAACTGGCCTCACAAAGGAACATTAAATTATTGGTTGGGGCCAGGGTGGGAGGCTTAAACAAGAGGCCAAAAAACGTGAGAATATTAACATTTAATGATATGCTAACCTAATTTTTTATAAATATTATTTATACATGAAAAATTCTTATTGAGCAAGTTCTTAATCTTTGAACAGAAAGATTTTCAAAGGACCTCAGAGAGGTAAGGAAGGGAATGAATGCATTGGTCTTTACTGAGACGTGATGAATGCACGTCAGGAGGATCCCACCAAAGTAATGGATAACATACAGAACAGCAAAAGGTTTTATGATGAAATTTGCACTTTGCTTCATCATGAAGCAGATCGCCATACTTACGGACTTCGGCAGTAGAGACAATTACAATGGGGTAATGGAGGCAGTAATAAGAAGGATTAACCCAAAATCCACCGTCTCCTATATTAGTCCTGAGAGTAGAGAATTCAACATATACGCAGGAGCATATCTTCTGCTCACTTCCTACCGATACTTTACAAGGGGGACGGTGTTTCTAGTGGTAATAGATCCAGGGGTCGGAACTGATCGTAGACCCATTCTGGTTAGGACTAGACGATTTTACTTCATAGGACCTGATAATGGTGTACTCTATCCTGCTGTCCAAGAGGATGAGGTGAAGGGAGTTTGGGTACTTGACAATCCTAAGCTCTTTAGGAAGACAGAACTCTCATCAACATTTCATGGCAGAGATATATTCGCTCCTAGCGCCGCTCTAAAGGCGGCGGGGGTCTCGGAGAATACGCTGGGCACAAGCACTGACCCATCAACCATGGTTAAACTAAATTTACCTTACATAAGGACTAAGGAAGAGGCCTGTGGGGTCGTGTTCTATATCGATCATTTTGGCAATATTGCATTGAGCATAAGGGAAGCTCCACCGTCCCAAAAGGTGAAAGTCAAAATGGGTGATTTCTCTGGCCAGCTAAGGCTAGTACGAACTTTTGGAGACGGTGAGCCTGGGGAACTTATACTGTACAAAAATAGCTATGGCTTCATGGAGGTAGGAATTAACAAGGGAAACGCTAATAAGGTGATCAATACAAGGGAAGGGGAGAATGTTTGCTTAGGGGGCTATACCCAGGGAGATTCCAGCCATTCCATCTTGGCCACTTGAACGTGGTCAAGTGGGCCTTGGAGAGAGTGGATGAACTGGTAGTCCTGATTGGAAGTGCCCAGGAGAGTCATACTCTCTCTAATCCATTCACAGCTGGAGAAAGGATTGAAATGATAAGAATGAGCCTTAAGGACATAGGACTAGACTCGAGGACCATCTTGGTACCTATTCCTGACGTACTAATGAATAGTGTGTGGGTTTATCATGTAAAGATCCATACTCCTAGGTTTAACAAGGTCTTCGCAAGAAATCCCTTAGTTTTAAGGCTTTTCAGGGAGGCTGGTTATGAGGCAGTAATGCCACCCCTCTATAACAGGGAGAAGTATAATTCCACTATGATCAGGAAGCTGATGATCTTGGGGGAGGACTGGTCTGACCTAGTACCAAGGGTGGTTCATGATTACATTAAGGAGATCCATGGAGACGAGCGACTTAAAGACGTGGCAGGATCGGACAAGTAAACTGCCTCCTGGAGGCAATGAGTAAGATGACCGAATTTGTTTAAGAGATCTTCGACGAGCTAGAGTAAACATGGGCAAACGTTATTAGAAAGACATTCTCATGGCTTCTCATGTATAAAGTAAAGGACATAAAACTCAGCGAAAATGGAAGAAATCAATTGGAATGGGCAGAAGAACATATGGCAGTTCTAATGGGCATAAGGAGAAGATTTGAAAAGGAGCTCCCCCTCAAGGGTATAAAAATATCCGCTGTACTTCACGTGACTAAGGAAACTGGAGCTCTAGCGTTGACCCTAAAGGCTGGTGGAGCTGAAGTGAAGTTAGCTGGAAGTAATCCGCTTTCCACCCAGGATGATGTTGCGGCCTTTCTAGCGTCAGAGGGGATAGAGGTTTTCGCTTGGAGAGGTGAAACACTACAGGATTACTATGATAGTATGGTTCAGATACTCAAGGATGGGGCGGACATAGTTATGGATGATGGAGCAGATCTTCACACACTCGTGCACGAGAAGTTTGAGGATCTGCATGTAATAGGTGGAACTGAGGAAACCACAACTGGTGTAAACAGACTGAAAGTGATGGAGGAGGAGGGAGTACTGAAATATCCGGTAATAGCAGTAAACAACGCGTTCACCAAATATCTTTTCGACAATAGGATTGGCACTGGTCAAAGTACAATAGATGGTATACTTAGGGCTACAAACCTTCTTCTGGCAGGTAAGACGATCGTGGTGGCTGGATATGGTTGGGTTGGAAGGGGGATAGCGTCAAGGATGCGAGGAATGGGCGCAAAAGTCATAGTAACGGAAGTAGATCCGGTTAGGGCATTGGAGGCCGTAATGGATGGGTTTGAAGTAATGCCAATGGCTAAGGCCTCTCCATTGGGGGACGTATTCGTGACCGCCACTGGAAATAAGGGAGTAATTAGAGAGGAACATATGAAGAACATGAAGGACGGGGCCATTCTCGCCAACTCTGGACACTTTGATGTGGAGGTTGACGTTTCAGCTCTGAGGAAAATGTCTTCAAAAGTGGTAAAGATAAGACCGGGATTGGAGAAGTATATAATGACGGACGGAAAGAAGATCTACCTGCTGGCAGAGGGAAGGCTAGTTAACTTAGGGACCGCTGAAGGACATCCAAGTGAGGTCATGGACATGTCATTCGCTAATCAGGCGCTGGCCGTTGAGTACCTAGTGAGAAACAAGGGGAAGGTCGAAAGGAAAGTTCTGAATGTCCCTGTGGACATAGACAGATTTGTAGCATCAATGAAGCTAAAAACTATGAACGTGGAAATAGATGAAATGACGTTGGAGCAGAGGGAGTACGTGAAACAGTGGAAGTATGGAACATAAATCTTATCACTGTTTTTCTCCGCCCAGCGAGAAGTAAACTTCTTCCAATATTTCCATGATCCTCACTAACATACTGTGAAGAAGATCGTCGTCCACCTTCCAAGGATCCAACGCTATTCTGATCACATCTATTACCTCACCCAGCAGAGACGGTGAGAGAATTCCTGCTCTTCCCAACTCCCATATTAGTCCCTCCCAGTCCTCATATTTTCCAAGTTTTTCTCTCCCTATTTCTAGGATTAACAATGCCATCCCTCTGATACCATTCTTAACCTCCTCTTTCAACTCCGCCGAAGCAGTAAATTCGTCAAGAGAAACTAAGGTACCCTTTTCAACTCTGGCATAATTGGTCCAAAATTGGGACATCAGGAAAAATCATGTGTTACTCTATAAATGGCCTTTGATTAGAGCGAGCATCTCTTAAATTAAAAATGGTCACGGCCGTCTATTCCCGATGCGAGAAGGTAAATTGTTTGTTCTGGTGATAGGAACCACTGATGTCAGTCTGGTCCCAGGAATAACATTGGCCGGTGCCACACCAGAGTTGACCCATTTTACCCCTGCAGCGGACGCTGAGTACCTACTAACAGGCGAGACCAGAAGCCTTAGGGGAGTGCCTATAACTCCCTCTGGATTACCCACGCCTGCCCTCATATCGAGGGCGTCACTTTCTTTGCTGAAACTCCCCACGCTTATTGCGAATGCGGGTTCCAGGATAGCCCCCAGGATCCCCTATGTGGAATTAGGAGGTTCCCATGGAAGGGATATAAGGAGAGGAGCCATGGAAACTGGAACTATGGAAATACTCCTTAAAAGGGGTAAGGAGCTTGGTTCCTCTCTTTCCAGTGTGGAGGAAATCATAATTGGTGAATCTATACCTGGGGGAACTACAACTGCAATGGCGACTCTGCTTGGACTTGGATATGATGCCTTGGGAAAGGTCAGCTCCACCGCACCTAACAATCCAATGGAACTGAAGGAGAAATTGGTCCTGGATGCCGTTAAAACAGCACCTAAGGCTATCGAGTCTAGGATAGCCTGGCTGGCAGATCCCGTCTTGATCGCGGTGGCTGGTATATCAATAGGATTCCTAGGTAGGAAAGTGTTAGCTGGAGGAACCCAGATGCTCGCTGCCGCCGCCCTAATTAAGAATTTTGCTGGTACTCTAGAGAAAGTAGAAGTAAGGACAACCAAGTGGGTAGTTGAGGATCACACGGCCGATTTTCAAGGATTGGCCACCCAGGTTGGAGTTAAAACCTCCTATGCGAGCCTGAATCTCTCCAAATCCAGATTCCCTGGACTTAGGGCCTACGAAGAGGGTTACGTTAAGGAAGGGGTTGGGGCTGGGGCCCTAAGTTTAGAAGCAATGTCGGCCCATGGAGAAGAAACGTTACTAAAAGCTATAGACAGGGAGTATGAAAGACTGCTACACTGAGGTATGATAGGTAGGAGTGTCTCTACGTCACCAAATGAAAACTAAACGAGTAAACGATATTACAGCAAGACGTCCTTGAGATTATAATTTCAGCTCCCCTGACAGAACCAAGCTGCCAGGATTAGATCGCTTAAGATTCACGAACTACTCCGAACTTAAGAGAAGGGTTCCCGACGTCGAGATAGGGTGAATTCTGGCAACTTGGATCTTGATAGTAGAATAGGTAGCATCAAATGGAAACACTCTACCATATCCTTAAGGAAAGGCTGATCTGACTTCCTCCCCGCTGGCGGAGGTTCCCCTCATCCGGAGATACATCTCTGAGGGGCGGTCGAGAGGGTCGGAGACCTCCATTTAGGTTCATCGCGATCACATTACGGTCGTTCTCGTAACCGCAGGTACAACGGAAGTACCTGTGAGCGGTCTCTCATTCGTCTGCCGCATTTCAGGTGAATGAGGAGTACTTCGGATTAACGAACTCGACTAGCAGACATTGCTTCTTTGTTTGCCACTGAATCCAGCGCTGGACTCTATGGTACTGCATTAAATACAACTTGTCACGAAACTCCTTTGCCAACTTGCCGACGTTCCTGATGAGGTTCTTCAAACTCTCCAGTTTTATGATGCTGGCGCCCATCCTCTTAGCCCCAACTACCCACTTCTCCACCTTTCTGGCGAAGTCCTCGGTGATGCGCTTAGCCTTCACGTGGGAACTCTTGATTCTGGCTAAGATATGCTCATTCTCCTTACCACATAGTGGGATATTTCCTTTTTCATCTTCGTAGAGCGAGGAGGAAAGATCCCAAAAATGGAGAGAAAAGTTCATAAGATCCCGACACAAGTTTGACGATACAGATGGTCGAAGATACGAGCCTATGTGGGGGACTTCCTCCAGAAGTATGTGAACAGTTGAACAAAGAAGAACAACTTATAAAAATAAAGTTAGAGAAAAGAAGATACGGTAAGGATGTAACAATAATAGAGGGTATAGACGGTTCAGACCATGACCTAAAGAAAATAGCGTCGGACTTGAAATCTAAGTTAGCCACCGGGGGAACTGTTAAGAACAATAAAATAGAGCTTCAAGGGGATCATAGAGAAAGAATAAAGGAAATCCTGGTCGGGATGGGATTTCCGTACTCCAATATCCTGGTCATAGAGTGACGCTCACACAAGCCAAATTAAGTTACATAAAATTCGATATAGTTGAGGATAGTTAGTAATTAATTCGGATTCCAGTTTGGTGGATTTTTGGTTCATTAATCGTTGCCAAAATAGCTAAGCTGTAAGCAGTAACCAAAAAGTAGATAAGAACGTATTGTGTGCTGCTGTAGCCTCTGTGAATTTCTCCGTCCCTACCAACGGATCGTCAACCTCTTATTTCCCGCCTCTTCGAGAAGCCTCATTCACCTATGGGGGATGTTCCATTGAACCTTATCTTTGATCTCCCACAGCAGCCACAAAGGGTTCATTGCTTAGGCTTTGAGCTCAGTCCCTGGGTAGGACATAACTATGGGAGGTCTATTTCATATTCCCCTCGAATCGATGCTTCTAAGCTACTCGTGGGTAGAGGACTCCCTTGACACTGGGAAGTTAAGTAAATCATTAATACTCACAGGGGAGTTGAGAGGAGGGCTCGTTGGTAGGAAGGAGTTTGATATCCGCCTCTGAACTGGGAAGGGATCAATATGAGTATCTTTTCCGTGAAGCATCCAAATTCAATAAATCTAGGCCACTTTTAGGTAAGATTGTGGGCCTAGCCTTCTTTGAGCCCAGCACCAGGACCTACCTCAGCTTCGAGACGGCCGCAAAGAGGTTAGGTGCCTCGGTCATAGGTTTTCAATCCGAGGCCTCCACGTCAGTTGCGAAGGGTGAAAACCTTGGAGATACTGTTAGGATGCTCAGCTCCTACGCGGACTTGATAGTTATGAGGCATAAGTTCGATGGAGCAGCTAAATTCGCATCGTCTTTGGCTACTGTTCCAGTAATAAACGCAGGTGACGGGAAACACGAACATCCAACGCAAGCGTTGGTGGATCTTTACTCCATTTGGAAGAAATTCGGCGGAATTGATGGGTTGGTGTATGGCCTATTGGGGGATCTTAAGTATTCCAGAACCATTAACAGCCTACTGAGGGCCTTGGACAAGTTTCAGCCTAAGAAGGTTTACCTCATTTCGCCACCTCAACTGAGGACTAGGCAGGAGATATTGGAGAAGTTGAAACTTCCATATGAAGAGGTGTCCAAAGTTGATGAGGTGGTGGGAGAGTTGGACGTAATGTATGTGACGAGGATTCAGAGGGAGAGATTTCCTGACGAATTCGAATACATGAAGGTTAGGGATAGCTACAGGGTTGACCAGAGGGTGGTTCAGTCAATGAAGGAAGGTTCTGTGGTCATGCACCCTCTCCCTAGGGTCAATGAGATAGATAGGAGGGTTGATGGCGATCCACGGGCATATTACTTCAAACAGGCTTCGCTGGCCGTAGAGATAAGGATGGCCCTATTGGATTGGATATTGGGTGGACAGTAATGGAGGGAGAATTAATAGTTAGGAAGATCAAGGATGGTACTGTAATTGATCATATCCCTCAAGGGAAGGCATTATTGCTGCTCAGGCTAATTGGAATAACTGGAGCCGAAGGATATAGGCTAGCCGTGGTTTCAAACGTTGAAAGCAGAAAGATGGGCAAGAAGGACATAATCAAGGTTGAAGGTAAGGAGCTCATGGGGTATGAAGTGGAGCTCATAGCATTGGTTGCTCCCACTGTGACGATAAACATAGTGAGAAACTATGAGGTCATTGAGAAGAGGAAGATATCACCTCCACGTATTGTAAGGCGACTTCTCAAGTGTCCTAACAACTCGTGTATCACCAACAACGATCCCGAGGCCACTTCGGAGTTCCAACTCATCAATCAGACACCCTTATTGCTTTCATGCAGTTTCTGCGAGACCATGTTAAACGGAGAACAAGTGGTGAAACAGCTTCTAGGGGAATGACTTGTCTCTCGTTAACGCCGAGATCCTTGAGGTAAGATGGATGGGGGTGGGGAGGATCAGGCTTCGATACCCCATTAAGCCTCTCCCTGGAACATTCGTCTCAATCATAAGTCCCGGCCAGTGGGAGATACCATTGGCTGTGGGGGACTATTGGGAGGGGGAACTGGAACTTTACGTGGGCTCCAAGAAGATATTTGAGTGGTTGAGTGGGAGGAGGAGGGTCACTGTGAAGGGACCCTTGGGCTCCCCATTGCCTCCAATGAGGAGAGTATTGGCGTTCGCTTCACCTGATCATTACTACGATCTCCTCTATCCGCTGAGGGAGGTAGTGAGGGCAGGAGGAAGAGCCAAGTTGGTCTGTCCAGGATGTACCGAGTTTGACGATCACGTGGATAGCCATGATGGCGTGCTGGTATCGGCCCATCCCTCCGAACTGGAAGGTATGGCCTTTCCACTTCCAGCCTACCTATACGTGAGGTGGGTCAAGATGAACTGTATGTTGGGAGTTTGTGGGGTGTGCAGCGTGGGCGGAAAGTTAGCCTGCACTTCGGGTCCGTTCATGAGGGTGAACTCAATTGAGGATATCGGGAAAATCCTACATTGATGGTATGGGAATAAGGGAAGTTTGTGTTGAGTTTGATAGGGTAATAAGGGATGTGAGATCCCAATGTATCCCAGACCTGAAGCTTAGGGATGACGAACTACTCCTCCCGGGGTCCATAGATCTTCATGTCCACGTAAGGGGGCTCAAGCTGAGTTATAAGGAGGACGTTTCCACTGCCACTAGTGAAGCAGTATATGGTGGAGTGACGTTAATCGGTGATATGCCCAATACTGATCCCTACCTTAATACTGTTGAGGCAGTAACTCAAAAGTTAAGGGAGATGGAGAGGAGTAGAACGGACTTCGTTGTCTATGCAGGGGTAGGCCGGGAGACCGAAAGGATAGACAGGCTACCCATTGCTGGATATAAGGTATTCCCAGAGGATCTAGAGAAACCGGAGTTGAAGGACGTTGTATCTTCCTCTAAGCTGAAGATCCTGCATCCTGAAATCCCCCTTTCTCTGCATGGAGATCGCTCCATGAGAATGGAGTGGCAGGAATTAGCAGCAGTAAGGATGATACATGGTAGGTTTCACGTAACCCACTGCACCACTAACTTTACGGTGGAACTTTCCAAGACAATGGGATTTACTACAGACCTTACACCCCATCATCTTCTCCTAGAGGAAAGGGATTGTCTGACCAAGGTCAATCCACCAATCAGAAACTTGGAAATAAGGAGATCTCTCTGGAACTCACTGTGGACAGCAGACGCCATGGTCAGCGATCATGCTCCACACGCTTATCATGAGAAGAGGTCACATCAAGATCTCTGTCCTCCTGGAATAGCGGGTGTCTCCTTTACAACTCCCTTCATCTACTCCCTGGTGTTCTCTGGAGCCATGGAACTGAGCAGGGGAGTGCATCTTCTTTCCACAGGCCCAGCAAGGATACTCAACCTATCCATGGGGAGGATAGCGGAGAACTATGTTGCCAACTTCACCGTTGTTAGGAAGGAAAATTGGCGATACTCAACTTCCTTCTCCAAGGTTACTCAAACTCCCTTCGATGGTTATCCCTTGTTGGCCAGGGTTTCGCAAACCATAGTGGAAGGTAAGGTGGCCTTTGATGGAGATGAGGTGTACCCCGTTAGAGGGGTGAATGCTGTTGTATGAACTCTTGGGAATGGAATTGGAAGATCCCTTCATCGTGGCCTCAGGGATAATCCCGAACCACGGATCGAGTATGAGGGAGTTCTGTATCCAGTATCGTCCTTCAGCAATAACCACAAAGAGTTTCACCCTTTCTCCTCTAGATCCTCACCCTCCCCCAACTGTCATAAAGGTGGGAGAGTGTTATATGAACGCTGTGGGGCTAGCCAATCCTGGTAAGGACGGCTTGAGGTCCTTGGATGTTCCCTGTAAGCTCATATATAGCCTAGCTGGTTCCTCACCCGAGGAGTTCGGAGAGCTGGCCTCCCTTGTTCCTAAAGGCAGTCCAATAGAGCTAAACCTGAGCAGTCCAAACAGGAGGGGGATGGGAGATTCAATTGCTCCCATGGTCAGGGAAGTAGTTAGAGAAGTGAGATCGCACACCGACAATGGTATATTGGTTAAGTTTGGTCCTAGAGACGATGTAGTTAAGTTAGCAGGTAGAGCATTGGAGGCTGGGGCAAATGGCCTCACACTGATAAACACTCTGAAGGGGATGGCCATTGACGTCTGGGAAGGTAAGCCCATCCTCACCTACGGGACTGGTGGGATATCCGGTAAGTGTATTCACCAGCTGGCAGTTAGAGTCGTGGGGGAGGTCTATAGGGAATATGGAACTGAAATAGTAGGAGTGGGAGGGATCTATGGCTGGGCTGACGCGGTTGAGCTAATGCTGGCAGGGGCCAAGGTGGTCGCCGTTGGTACAGCTATAATAGATAGGGGACCCACTGTTCTAAATGAAATAAGGGAGGACTTCCACAGGTTCTTAGAGGAGAAAGGGATTAATGCCACTGAACTTGTAGGTGCAGCAGTAAGGTAAACATGCCAAAAAGAATGGAAATGAAAGGGAGGGATTTGGAGGGGTTGGTGTTTCTGGGGAGACTGAAGTCAGTGAACGTAGAGTATTGTGGAGACGATAAGAAGTTCGCCAGAGTGGTGGGTGTAACTGTAGACGGTGAAGAGGTAAGTACCCAGTGCATATCAATAAGGGCAGCGGGTAAGATATCCACTGTAATAAAGCACTATCTGAGGCTTGGTGTGGGAAAGTACATCCTAACCGAGGCCCCCTCAGACATTAAACACACCGACACTGAACCTGGTGAAGAGGACGAGGCGCCCCCTGAGTGAATCAGCTTAATACACCTAAAATCAACCGACCAACGTGTCTGGAGATCTAAGCCAAGTCCCCATCATTGCGGTGAAACTTTTTGCCATAATGGATCCCTTCTCCGTAATCCCTTACATACTGGGGATCTTCACAAGTTATCAAGAAAGCACTCAACAGAATGTCAGTTGGTCCTATTTAGTCAATAAAATAAGTATGGTTATAGTTGTGATACTTCTCATATTCGCCGTCTTAGGCAGACTCATATTGGACTTTCTAGGACTCAGTCCCGCATCCTTGGAAATAGGAGGCGGTATAATCCTGGTTTACCTGGGTATAGATACTATGGGGGGATTTGGCCAGTTAAGATTCCTATCCAGGAGCATTGAGGAAGCCATAGTGACTCCCATTGCCACTCCTCTCATAGTGGGACCAGGTACACTGACGGCCCTCGTTACGCTCTCCGTCAACTACTCCATACTGGTACTAATCGCTGGGAGCCTCATTGCCGCCCTATTGACTTACATCTCACTGATGTCTGCTCCCTTGTTGGTTAAGGTCCTAGGAAGGACAGGAACAATTGCAGCAGGCAGGTTCACTGCCGTGATCATTGCTGCTTTCGGTGTCCAACTTATCCTTGGGGGACTCACCCTTCTTAACATTATCCATTAATAATACTCAGACAGTGACCGTACATATCTGAAAAATTTTTAACGAAGTCAGCTAATCCTAAACTGTGTCGTCTAAGAGAAAGGTTGAATTGGATGATGTAGATAAGAAACTGGTCATAGAACTCCTCAGGGACGCCAGGACCAGTCTCAGGCGACTGGCAGAGGAGATGAACGTCTCTCCTGCCACCCTCCATAATAGGATGAATAGGCTCATTCAGGAGGGAGTAGTGAGGGGCTTTGTTGCCCTTTTGGACTACAGCAAATTGGGATATGCTCTCACAAGTATAATTATGATAAAGGTGGATGGAAAGCACATAGTTGAATTTGAGAAAGAGGTGGCAAACTCCCCGAACGTTGTCTCAGTCTATGACGTGGTAGGAGATTATGACGTGATCTTGGTCGCTAAGTTTAGGGACACGGAGGAGCTTGATTCCTTCCTAAAGCAACTCCTCAAGAATCCCAGGGTTGAACGCACATTTACCAGCATAGTGCTTAACACTGTTAAGGAGGATCCGAGGGTAAGGATAATCTAGAGTTGCCTCAATGCTTCAAGGGCGACAGCCTTTGCCACTACAACGGGGACTGATTCGCCCACTTGATTGTATTGCTCGTCCTGTGAACCTAGGAAGACGTGATGATCTGGATAGCCCATGAGTCTTGCCTGTTCCCTAACCGTTATCCATCTATCCCTGAAGGGGTGTATGAATCTGGAATTGCCCAGAACCGTAGGGGCAGGACTGTATGGATCAAGTCTCAAATAAAGGGGTATCCTTCTTCCCTCATTTCCCTCGAACATGGTCATATATCCCCCGTAGGATATGTTCGACATCTTCCTTAGCTTACTTTCGCCTATTTCCTTCAGCTCATGATTAGGAAAAGTACCTCCATCCTCTAAGTCTGCTATGCTGTCCCACACTGTGACCTTGGGCCTCTTGGGCGGATCTATTCTGACGTTCGAGACAAAGACTCTGACTCTCTTGGACGGGTTACCTAGCTCTACTGCACTGATCAGGTTGAAGTTAACATGATAGCCTATCCTCTGGAACTCAGTCTTGATTGCTTCCCTGAGTTCCCCCTCCATCAGAGCCGGTACATTTTCCATGATGAAGATCTTGGGCCTTAACTCATCCACCAGTCTGATGAACTCCAGGGTCAGTTCTCCCCTTGGGTCAGAGTAAAGTCTATCCAGAGGATTCCGCAGCCTATGGGGATTTGCGCCAGTGAAAGCTTCACATGGGGGGCTTCCGATCAGTACGTCAACTTCCCCCACCAACTCTTGGATCTTTGAACCTTCTATTTGCCTAACGTCTTCCTCCAACACCTGTGAGTTGGGGAAGTTAAGGCTGTACGTCCTTGAGGCAGCATGATTTAACTCCACTGCCAGTAGGGGAACTATGCCGACCTCTTCGAAACCTCTTGAGAATCCCCCTCCTCCTGCGAAAAGATCAACTAACCTTGGCTTTGGTTTCGTTATTTATTTCCTCCTCCAATTCCTTGATTTTCCTCTCAATGATCTCCTTCACCTTATCCCCTTCATAGTACACCAAAGACGCTCCGCATCTTGGACACTTGAATTCGTTCTCAAGGGCCTCATCGAAGATGTATCTACTTCCATCATCAGGGCATATGTAGAAGGTGTTATTGGACTCGAACTCAAGTCTCATCTTAAGCTTCTGGACCATCTCTCTCTTCCTATTGAGGAGTATGTCGTTCACCTGATCCGTGTTTGCCCTCCAGTAGTAGAGATACCAGCCAGTCTCCCTGTCCCTGGTTCTCTTATACCTCACAAGACCGTGGTCCGAGAGTATATATAGAGTTCTCCTGACGTTATTCACTTTTACGTTAAGTATCCTGGCTATTTCGTCGTCCGTTAATTCCCCTTTCTTCTTCAGCAATATCTCTAGAACAGGTAGAACCTCATCTCCCAGCATACTGATGGCCAGTTCCTTAAGTAGTTCCTCAGCTTCCAACCCTCACCACCCTCTTTCCAGCCCTCTGAGGTATGATCCTCAATTTGGCATCGCTATTCTGTATATCTAGTTCTGCTCCCATATATACTCTGTCTAGAAAGACGGCAACGCTGGCCACTTCGGAATGAGGTTGGTGCCCTACAGCAATGTTATAGTCTACGTTCTTATAATACCATCCTTTCACTTTCTCTGCGCCAACCACCAGTAGAATTGGAGAGACTCTCCTCATTTCCTCCACCTTCGAGTTAAGTCCCTCCCCGTACATGGTAAGGTGTACCACTTTTCCTCCATTCCTTCTCCATTGGGTAACGTAACTTTTCCCGTTGTTCGTCGTCTCAACTACGAAGTCATTCCTACCCCAAATTTCCTTTACTTTCTCTATTGACTCGATGACCATCCTATCCTCCCCCTCCATCACGAACCCAGAGGCACCAAAGGCCCTAGCCACAAGTGCCACATGCGTAGTAACTCTCTTGTCCCTTCCTGGCCTATGGCCGAGTCTTAGCACATACACTTGAGGATACAATTTTATCCACTTATTCCCTTAAGTAAAGTATCAGTTAACATATCCAAATTACTACCATCCCTCGCGGAGACTGGAATAGCTTCCAGAACGGGTGAGTAAACCCTTCTGGCTTCCTTCAAAGCCATTTCCCTCAGCCTTCTGGATTCTCCTACATCAACTTTGTCCAATTTGTTAAGGGCCAAAACTAAGGGCTTTCCAGATATCCCTATGTCCCTGAAAATGGAAAGGGAGCTAGACAGACTCTCCAGGAACCTCCTCTCTCCCAGGCTTAGGTCAAGAACCAGAAGTTCAAGATCAGCCAATGCGGCCTCCGATAAGGTCACATGAAACGCCTCCACTATTTGGGGAGGGATTCCCCTAATGAAGCCAACTGTGTCTATGAGGAGAGTCTTTTTCCCTTTAAGTTCCACGGCCGTCCTCTTCGGAGAAATTGTAGTAAACAGACTGGAATCAACCTTCTGTTTTCCCCCCGTAAGTCTATTGAAAAGTGAAGTCTTACCTGCGTTAGTGTAACCTACTATTGCGATTTGTGGCATCCCCATCTCCCTTCTCTTAAGTATGGCGGCCCTTTGACTCTCCCTCAGCTCCTCCAGTTTCCTCTTGAGTTTCACCATTCTTCTCGAGTAGAGTCTTATGGTAGATTCCACCCCATATACTCCTGCTCCTAGAGGGCCCTGTTGCTCCCCAGTCTTCAGTTTGCTGAAGTAATCTCTCAACATAGGCAACCTATACTTAATGGAAGCAAGTTCTATCTGCATTTTCGCCTCTGACGAACCTGCATGGAGGTCGAAGACCTCCAGAAGTAAAAGTACTTTGTCTAGAACTTTCCTGTCTCCCAACTCTTTCGTTAAATTGCTCAGTTGTCTCGGCTTCATTTCAGCGAATACCAGCAACGCTTCCGTTTCTTTCTCCTTGATTTCTTTGAGCATATTCTCACTTATGTAGAAGTTAGGATTGGGCCTCTTGGGCACAGGCCTTGTCTCCACTATCTCATATCCAGCTGTCTCAGCTAGGGCTCTCGCCTCATCCAATCCGTCCCTTTCATAGAATAGGACAGCTCTCACTTCTTTCCCTCTCTGATGTTAGCCACATCACCCAAGGTCACGTCAGTATCGATTTCTTCCTCCACTCCCTCGCCAACCTCCGTGGGAACAAGTAACTTGACCCCCAACACTTTCTCCAGCTGCCTAGCCTGATCTATGGTGGGCTTAAGTCTCCCCGCCTCGAACCTCTTGACCACGTTCTCTGATACCTTCAATCTCTTGGCAAGTTCGGTAGTATCCATCCTCAGCCTCTCCCTGGATTCCCTTATGATCCTATCATAATCTTCAGTTACCTCCAACTCTTCAGGGCTTAGTCTCTTTGGCCTGGATGGAATTTTTTGCCTTACCTTTTTCTCGATCTTGACCTCCTTCCTCTCAACTATGGGTGGACTCCCTTGCTTTCTGTAGCACCTCTCGCAGAGCTTAAGTAATCCCCCCTCTATCTCCACAGTGTAACTCTTTCCCACTATGGCTGAACCGCACATCTCACAGTATTCTCCTCCGACGTTAACCATGATACCACTAAGTATATCCTATGCCAAACGTTATTAGCCTAACTGCAGAAAATACGTCTTGAGTCTAGGTTGTCGGATGAAGTAGATATTTCCAACGAGCGAGTGAGCGAGGAAAGAGAACAACTCCTTAGGGTCATGGATGAGAAGGTGAGATCGCTTCAGAACGAAGTTGATATGTTGAGAAAGGAACTCAATTATTACAAAACGGAGATGGATAAACTCCTAAGTCCACCACTCATAGAGGCCACAGTACTGGACGTCCTTGATGACGGCAGAGTGGTGGTGCGGAGCTCCTCTGGGCCTAACCTGGTGGTGAACGTTCTTCAGGACGTTCCCTTGCTTAAGCTCAGGCCTGGTATGCCGGTTGCTCTTAATCAGAGGGCCTCTGCCGTTGTTGAACTGTTGCCAAACAGGGAGGAGCCAGTTGTGAGAGGAATGGAAATAGAGGAGAGACCTAACGTCAAATATGAGGATATTGGCGGTTTGGAGGAGCAAATAAGGCAAATAAGAGAAGTGGTAGAACTTCCGCTGACCAAGCCAGAACTATTCAAGGAGATAGGCGTTGATCCTCCCAAGGGAGTCCTCCTTTACGGTCCACCAGGCACGGGGAAGACCATGTTGGCCAAGGCGGTTGCCACTGAGAGCGGTGCCACTTTTATCCATGTAATCGCCTCCGAGTTTGCGCAGAAGTTCGTGGGCGAAGGAGCGAAGATAGTTAGGGAGGTGTTCGAGCTGGCCAGAAAGAAGGCACCAGCCATTCTCTTCATAGACGAGATAGATGCGATAGCCTCCAAGAGGGTTGACGTTGGAACAAGCGGTGAGAGGGAAATTCAGAGAACCCTGATGCAGTTATTGGCTGAGATAGATGGATTCAAACCACTGCAGAACGTCAGAATATTGACAGCAACCAATAGGATAGATGTCCTAGATCCGGCCTTGCTCAGGCCTGGGAGGTTCGATAGGATAATCGAGGTTCCGCTTCCTGACGCAAAGGGTAGGGAGAGAATATATTCAATATACCTAAGTAAAATGAAGATTAAGGGCGAAGTTGACACTAAGACACTTGCCGCGGAGTCCGAGGGGCTAAGTGGCGCTGATATAAGGAACGTATGCGTAGAGGCAGCATATGTGGCCATAAGGGAAGGGAGAGGCTTCGTAACAAATGAGGACATTAAAACTGCCCTAAAGTCAATTAAGGAGAAGAGGGAACCAAAGGTCAAGGAGAGGGCTGAGAAATTCATTTGACACCGGATGAGCAAAGGTATGTTTTGGACATCCTCAACTATCAGTTTGGGGAGGATGTAGCTTCAGCTTTCTCCAAATTCATTCCGCATGTGGAGGTACGACGCTCACCTTCTACATGGAGGATGAGGAGCTTCAGGCTCAATGGCCGCCTCCTCATGGTCCTGAGAGCTCAAGATAACATGTTTTCCCTGACTCCTCTCGCTGGAGAGATAATCTCGAGATCGCTGCCATCCCCTAGACTTAGGCTTATTGTTATGGATGACGTCTCTCAGTTTATTTTGGAGGGAGGCGACGTCTTCTGTAAACATGTGATCGACCTTGATCCCACCTTGAGGGCAGGGGATGAGGCCATTGCTGTCAGTAAGGACGGAAAGCCTTTGGCCGTAGGTCGAATGAACCTCTCAGGTGAGGAGGTGAGATCTTATAAAAGGGGAGTGGCCCTATTTGTGAGGAGAGGATTCAAGGAATGAGCGTTAGGGTTATACTAAAGGATGTGGAGGAGTCCCAGCTAGTGGGCAAATACTTCATAACTGGCTTCAGGACCCTAGGTGAGACAGGTTACCTGGCAGCTAGATATTTGGTAACGTCTAAGAAGATGAGGAGAATTGGATTCGTCGTGACCAAATATCAGAGAGACGTTGCTTTCCTGGACGACTACGGTCTGGCCACACCTTATGAAATATTCTATGACGACGAGGATCAAATAATTGTAATGTTGAATCATCTTCTGCCCTTTGAGAGGGAATGGAGCCAATTCGCCTTGACTGTAACCAGGTGGTTGAAGAGGATATCCCCCAAGGAGGTTTTCCTAATAGGAGGGCTTGACAAGAGATATAAGAACGATCAGACTGATGTGAGATGGCTCAACACCAGCAAGAGCACAGTTAAGCTTGATTTTCCCAGCATAGAGAAACAGCTCCTAATGGTCGGACCACTGGCCTTACTGACTGTCTACTCGGAGATAATGGACGTGCCGGCCACAGTTATTCTACCATTCGCAGACAGAGATAGGGCGGACCCACAGGCGGCGGCAGTGGCCATTGAAGTATTAAAGAAAGTAATAGGTCTCAAGGTTGACGTCAACCAACTCTATGAGGACGCCAAGAAGATACAGGAGGAACTCAGGAGACAGATGGAACTTATGCAGAACGAATTAACTAAGTTCAAGAGCGGGGATAGAGTCTATATGTAACAGTTCCTTTAACATGGAACCTTGACATTTTAGCCTTATTCTTGAGACCTTGTTCTTCTCGATGAACTGCAGGAGAGATTTTCTTAAGTCCTCTATCACCCCAACATCCAGATCCTTGGGATCCTCAAACTGGGATAGAGGATATACCTCAGAAACGTTGATGGGAACTACGCCAAAATAGGGGGCAAGAACGAAGGAGTTTTCCCTCCCTTTAGCCTCCCTCAGGTATGGCTTCGGGAGGAGATCGTAACATATGAGCTCCATCTCGTTGTTGATTGACTTCCATTCCATCATTTTCCTCTTGTGTCTAAGGATCTCAGGTCTATGTAGCGAGTCCTCGTTGAATAGAAATATTCCCCTTGGTTCGCCCTTGGTACGAGGATCATATTTTTCTAGATATTCTGAAAATTTCCTGAACTCCCTAAAGGCCCCATACAAGGAAGGGTGGGACATGGCCTTCTGCTGGACGTACTCGAAGAGCCTTCCCTCAACTATGGCGTTTCTGGTGTCTACTAGTTCCTCCTTTATTTTGTGGAGGTTATGTAGGGCCAATAGCCTTGACCTCTCCTCCGACTCCAACAATTCCTTGGATGTGTGAGTTGAACACACGGGACAGGAGCAGGGAAGCTCCCTCATTTGTTCTATTCTCAGCACCCTCTCCCTTGTCATATATCTTCCCTCCCTTGCGTAAAGGACGTATGAGGCTGAGTCAAAGCTATCCACCCCGAGGGCAACCGCTATGGGTATAAGGTGAGGGATCCCTCCTCCAAAGAGGTGAAATGGCTTCCCTCTCCCCACGGAGGATTTGGCGGCAAATATCATCCTCACCAACTCCCTGTACTGATATCCCTCCATTAGGGGAGTTGGACTCCCCAGGGCTAACATTTTGAATTCCTCCCTGCTATCGGCAACTGCAGCCGACTTACTGACCAAGTCAAGGAACGTCCCCCCTTGAATGGGATGGACCCATAAGGTCCTTGAGTCTCTTATGGTTTCAGTTATGGCCTGCCCCCTCCTCAAGGTCTCCTCCACCGAACGCAATGCGTTCTCTCTATCATGGGAATCTCCCGTGGGGAGATCTAGGAATACCCCTATGTCTGTGGACACCTCGAGCTCATACTTCACGACCTGTTCATTCTCAGCATCTATATCTCCGTACTGCAGGATCTGGTATGCCCCTGAGTCTGTCATTATTACTCCGTTAAAGTTAAGGAATTCGTGGATGGGTCTCTTTACACCCCTCTTCATGAGGAAGTAGCTGTTTGTTATGATATTGTTGAAGCCTACCCTTTGTACCTCCTCCACAGTCAATTCCTTCTTGAACGGATTCACCACAGGGAAAAAGGCTGGAGTCATCAACTTTCCATGGGCGGTCTCAAGTTTACCGATCCTTCCAGCGAGATCCTCGTCTGTGACTTCGAAGTCCCCTATCATTTCTGCGAACCTTGAGTCCCCTGCTTCCTCTTCGTATAGTCTGTGAAAACATCGTACACCCTTTGAGCTAGGGGTCCCGTCCCCTCCACTCCGGCCTCAGATACCTTTATCCTATCCATCACTGTAACCAGCTGTGCGTCCTCATATACCTTTATGTCCCCAGGGCGGAGCGACAGACTTCTTTCCAATATTTCTGCGAACTCCTTCACGTCAAACGTGGGGGACGACTTGACAAGGACCTCCGATATTACCATTCCATTCAATATTACTCTACTATATTGATTGTTCTCATTGTCCCTGGCGTTGACCAAACTGAGCATAAGTGAGCTGGACTCAAAGGAACTTAACACCCCTGAGTAAGTCCTTCCAGAGGTTAACCTTACTGTTACTGGTTTATCTATTAGTGCATTCAGGTCAGTTACGATTCTCCTTACGGAACTCATTGTATCTCAACCGAAAAAAGTTATAATGTGCCGCTTAAATAAGCTCGTCGAGAGACCTTGAACATGACTAAAGAGAGACTCACCTTTAAGGGAAGAGTGAAGTCGAAGGTTCCAGGGACCATCCCAGGAGTGCAGATAGCCAAGATTGAGGGAGATGGAGTAGATATGGAGATGGACGTCCTCAGAGAGTATGATGTCATCCCCTTGAACTCCGAGGTGGAGGTAGAGCTATCCAAAGAAAGGCCTAATTTCACGGAAAATGACTTCTGCGCCCACGGCCACCTTTTCTTGGAGAAGGAAATGGAAGGGAGGAAAGCCACTTTACTCTCACTATACGGTCTGGTCGTTAAGTTCTGGACCACGGACGGGTTGATAAAATCCGGAAAGTTTTCAATGATGGACCACGTTTACCTTTGTGTGAGGCCGTCGCCAGCGGTTTCGCTTAAACATTAGATTTATAGAAGTTGGGGGTTTGGGGGAGGAGATGGTTAAGGTTGAAAAGTCTTCGAGTCAATCCCTCTTCAATAGTCAAGAGGGGTAAGAACGCAACCAGAGTCACGATTTTGATGAAGGTTGCCCTCTCAGATAGTATCGTCATGAGTCTGCAAATCATGGGGTTAGATGTTCTCCCTGGGAGTGTGATGCATCCCTTCTAAAATTCTGGTTGGCTAAAAGAAAAATTCGTAGCTTAGTCCTGACACTATGGACAGATAGACCGTTAATTTACAAAAGGCTGAAAGCTTCGCCCCTTCTAGGGGCAGATGATTAGTTAAATACTGTTCTTCTAAACTTGCGTTGATGGCCAGGAGGAACGCGATCAGAGCTACGGTTT
>Ga0081474_115463_pt1 | contig 40802 bp, 55 predicted proteins | sample OneHunmetagenome_2_FD_70978 | JGI IMG/M metagenome (GOLD analysis project Ga0081474, IMG submission 70978) | Ferrous microbial mat communities from One Hundred Spring Plain, Yellowstone National Park, USA v2 (version 2) | ecosystem: Environmental > Aquatic > Non-marine Saline and Alkaline >... | reverse complement strand
CCGCACGTTGATCTTCGTGCTGGCCGTGGCCCTCTACTCCCTGTACACCGTGTTCAAGGGGGAGGTGAGGAGGGAGCAGTTCAGGTTACTCCTAATACTCTTGTTTTCTGATGATTTATTCTATCTAAGAGATTTTCTACTTAAATCAATAGAACCGCTTATTAATAATATAGATTTATTTTCAAGGAGGTGATTTTGGGTCTACCGTCCTCGGGGGGATCTTCGTGTTTGGAGGAGCCTTAAACTATTACCAACTGGTCCAGGGAGATGTCACTCCGCTGTATCTGACGTCGTTCCTCAACCCCTTCGTCCTCTGGATAGCCCAATCCTTTGGTAAGGACCTCACCTCAGAGATAGTCAGCGGAGTAGTGGGCGAGTTGGCCCTGACCTCCTTGACCTTTCTCATTAGCTTCCTGAGGTTCAGGGTGATGGAGGTTTGAGATCGACTCTCTTGGTTTCCCTGGGGATAGCTCTCCTGTCCCTGACACTAGTGAGTATTAACACCCACGTGAGCCTGAATTACTCCCTTGGGAGTAAACCCCTGACTTTCCTAGTCCCTAACACGGCAAGCGGGGAGATAGAGATTTACCAGAACTCGACCAACGTCACAGTCTACGTCCAGCTAGGCCACGGAGGGGCCAGTGAAGTGGTGAAGCTGCCATATCTCTCCGCACTCTCACCTGGGAATTGGAGCGTGGAGGGGTATAGGGAAGTCTACATCACTGTGGTGAAGAAGGTCGTCAACTTGACTCAGGAGTTGAAGTGCGGAAACGTGACTACCCAGAGGGTGGTTAACCAGACCCTGGAGGAGGTGTCGGGGAAGGTGACGGTCCCTGTTTACGTGAAGGTGGATGTGACCAAGGTCAGCCTGGTAGATCACGGAAAGGAGGTCGAGGTCGCCGGAATTTCACTCATAGGGTTAGGGGCGGTCTGGTGGGTCGTTGAGAGGGGGAGGAGGGAGGAGGGCTGAATCTCTTTCAGTAACGCGAACTCTCTAAGCCCGTTTGAGCCTTGAATCTGAGGGGGTTCGGGCTTCATAGGCATAATATTTAATATCAATTCTCAGCCCTTGGGCTTCACAGGAGTCGCGGGGAAACCCGTTACTCCTCCGCCCCCTTAACGGGGTAACCCCAACCCACCTACTCCCAGAGGGAGTGAGAAAGAGGTGGGGAAACCCGCACATCTTGAGGAAGATGTTGAGAGAGGCGTTGAGTTGCCTGTCCAGGGTGAAACCACACCGCTCACAACGAAAAGTCCTACCTTTCGGGAAACCCGTCCACATCTGGGGCAGGACTTGGAGGTGAGGTGAGAGTTCAACTCCTTAACTAGGGAGCCGTATAGTGGGGCCTTGTGTTTAAGAACGCGGTGGATCGACCTCCATACAGTCCTTGAAATCTTCTTAGACAACTTGTCGTCGGCATCTTGGAACATTGACTGTTTGTTCAGTTTCTCAACAGTAAACGTAGTGAGTGGGTACATCTCCAGCAGTTTGTTCACGAACTTGTGAACGTAATCCAGGACGTGGTTCCTTTCACGGTGAGAGTACTTCCTCATCAGCTTCCCCCCTTTCCTACCGTGCTTTGAAGCGAAGGACTGTATTTCACCCCTCTTCAACTCCATGCCGTACGCGTCTAGAGTATAGAGGTTACTGTCTATTAAGAGGAAGTCTAGGGGAGTAAACCAGGGTAATTTATAACGGAATGGCAGGTGAGCTCTGTCCTCCTTTATCACGGGCTCACCCAGTTCAAGCCCTTTGACTCTCCCTGAGAACCAGGTGCGGGACCAGGAGAAGGTCTTCATCACGCGTTAAGCTCTTTCAGTACCGTTAGAAGAAACTCTATTAGCACATTGTTTTAATAACATCTTTGCAGAGTTTATACATATGAAGACTGGATTGGTTAAGAAGGATGACAAAAGTTACGCTTATATTGAGTTTGAGAACGGGGAGGAGATAGACAAGTTCTTTGATGAGGTTGAAAAGAAAGCTAATCTCTCCCATAAGCCTTCTTATGAGACCCAATCTTCCAAATGAGCGCTATACAGTTTTTTTGAGTCCATACTGTAAAGGATTCTTATATCCTTCGTAACTTCTATAGAGAACATTTGATTCCCGAAAATATCCATACCTAATTTTTCTCTAGCATAGGCTAAAGGATCCTTGATGAGAAGTTTCAAGGCTTCCCTAATACTTTTTCTAACCTTAGGGTTAGGAAACTCTTTAGCTATATAATTCTGAAAATCCTCTATACTCATTTCCTTGCTGGAACTTCTCATAATCCTTAACTTCCATTCTCTACAAATCACGATAAAAGATATAGAAAGCTAATTTAAAAATCTTTCTATTCGTTTATTATCTCATTAGGAATTAATCCCAGAGATTATTGTAACTTCAAGGAAGTCGTTCAAGATACAGCAGTTATGGGATTTTAACGTGACTTAAAGATTTTCATCAGCCCCGACGGTCCGCTTAAACGACGCTCGAGAACCTGAGGAACGCCTCCACGCTCCTCAGGTTCAGCTCCCCTACCAGCTCCCTGACGACGTTGCTGATGGTGAAGATCGTGAGGTACCCCTGAAGCCTGTCCCTCCTCCAGAATGAGGAGTCCCAGGGCCTCGACGTCCTTTGGAGCTCCTCGATCTCCGGCCAGGCAGGCCTCCTCCCCGCTGAGTGAGAGGTCGGTCGTGTAGATGTACCTGACGTGTGTCCCGAGTCGTGTTCCTGCGAGCGACTTCACTGTAATCACTCGGCCTCCCAGGGTCAGGAAGGTGGAGTAGACTCCGGGGTATCCCACCGGGAGGTGCCCCTCCTCGAGGGTCCCCCGGGCCGACCCTGAGCTCGGTTGGACTTGAGCCTTGACACCACTTTGTTCGTCACGGGCTTCTCGGACAGTACTGGGATCGAAGACGACCCTGGCTACCGGAAGCGCTCCTTGAGCACGTCCAACGTCTGGCCACGTCGATCTTGGTCTTGAACTCGGTGACCCTCACAAATCCAACATCTTCCTCACGGCGTAGGGGAAACCATGAACATCCTGCCCGAGGTCCACTACGGCTACCGTGAGGAGCTTGGCCCTCTCGAACCTCCCGTGGATGTGGCAGTAGGTCCAGTAGTTCTCGGGGGCTCACGTCTACCCGGAGCGTCGTGGTCCACGGTGTCGTCCACAATGACGACCTGACCCTTCACAGCCTGACAGGACCTCCACGCGTCGTCAAGTTCTCCCAACGCCTCCAGCAGGTTTGCGTAGTTTAACCCGAACGTCTCGGCCCTGTTCCTCACGCTGGCCCTCCCACCTACCAGGACCATGAGGATCAGGCCAATTAACCTTCCTGCTCCTCCCGTTCCTCCTGACCACTCCCAGCCTATTGACCGCCCTGACCAGCCTCTCCCTAGCCAACTCGATCTGTCCCTTTCCGCACCTTCTCAGCAGGAAGACGTCGAAAAATAAAAACTTCTCACAACACCGACTTCCCCGTATTACCTCCCTAAGATTCCCACAACTGCTGTACACAGTACCACGAAACGTTTATTACGCGTCAACCCATCTATGATAATAGATGGTCATGCTTGAGTTCGACACTTCCCTCACTGGGGAAGAAGTGAGTTTACTGGAAGCCCTGAACAGAAGGGCCGATTTTGTGCTCGACGAGTATAAGGACTACTTCAAGGCACTGGCTGAGTTCGAGAAGACCGGGGTCCTGAAGCTGAAGGGTAAGGAGATATACGTGAGCAAACGCATCAGACCCATGAAGAGCCTCCCATGATCTCTTCGATTATCTTCTGAATTTCGCGCACAGGTTCCTCATCATCTTTCGGAGGGTTCTCGGAGGCTTCAGCAAGAACCCTCATCAATGACGAAACCTTGTCCTCTCTGAGCTTGACGTCCTTCCCAAGGAGTTCCGAGAGGATAGTCAACATCACTGCGATAGCGGTTCTCTTGTTTCCATCCAAGAAGATAGGACGGACAGCGAGACGATAAGTCAACAGCGCCAGGCTCCTGCTGACGCTCTTGTTGAGAGCGAAATCGTTCATGGCGGATTCGAAGGCTATCCATATCTCGAATGGGTTGAGAAGGATGAAGTACTCTCCCACGAAGCTCTTGTTCAACCTCACTATCAACGAGTCCGTCTCGAGCAACGTGTCGTACCAGAGGCTGGTCTCCTTCAGTAACGTGTAGAGTATCTTGGGATATCTACTCTCCATGGATAAAATTGATATAGACTAGGTTATAATTTTAGACGGCTCAGGTGTCAGTTAACTCGTTAGGTAGTGATTAGATCACCTTAACTTGGGCTGAATCCTCTTCATGGTAATAGGAATGTTTTATGTTCGTCTATTCTCGACCTTCACCGAGAGAACAGGATCTCTCACATCGTGTAAGCTCTGCCCAAGAGGGTGGGAGTGACCCGGAGATGGTGACCGGCAACCTTCAAGTCGAAGGAGTCCCTCGACCCACTTACCATGGATGGGTGAGGGCTAAAACACTCGATCGTGAGTGAAGATAGAGTGATCCGGTGACAGTGTAAGGACAAGAAGGTAACCCTAGGGAGATACGTGCATGAGGATTCTTAGCACTGGATGGAGCGTACTCAGGCTAGGAACTTCCCTGGACCATGTCTCGTTAAATGCCTCGCTAAATGGAACTTAATTGGAAATAAAAAAGATTTCATAGAGCTAATCAGGTCTAGGACGCCGGTCTAGAGTCTATTCTGCAGAAAAGTAGGGAGTAAAGTTCCCTTCATGTGGGAGTTACTGCTTTAATATCATCAAACTATGAAACTACTTTAATGATGCCTCACAGAAGAGGAATAAAGAATTTTACAACAAATATTGAGCTTGTTTACAGCTTACACAGGAACTCGAGGTTATCGCTCCAGCTACGTCCAGTGACGTCATCTAGGAGCCGACGTCAGATTATCCCAACGGTAATTCCGCACCCTTCAATTGACGAGTTAACTGGGAGTTAACTATACCAAGTAATATCATCTCTATAAAGAGAGTTTAGAAATTACGTTAGCTCCAGTGGAAGTTGAGGGAAACTGGATCGGTAGAGGAATTTCCAGTAATATTGACCTTGGGTGATACTCCTGAGAAAGTGTGGTGAGAGGTAGCCCAATTACTTGGGGAGAGTCCACCAAACTCACGGGTCAAACTCCACTGTGTATGGTGGAAACTCAGTTCAGTGGTTATGGGATTCCTCGTTATGATTGGCCTTAAAGATAAGGTAAAGTCTTCATAAAAAGTGTATAGAATAATATTGTAAAGTTCCCTCATAGTGTAGCCGTTTAGCTATAGATCTTGATACCAATACCTTCCTAAATGTTGAGTGTTTTATCTCGAAGCTCCTTTTTAACAGTCTTGCTGGTCCTCTCTAACCTGGGCTATCCTAGGGAAAAGTCGAGAGATACGTTTGGTCTGCTGGAGAAGTGTATGGTTATTCAACGGGATCCCGCTTGACCGTCAGGGACGTATTGATGGTCCCTCTTTAGAGTCACCCCATGTGGCACATTGAGATCCAAGGCGTTAAGTAATATAGGAACCTTGAGAGGCAGTGCCGTTCCGTCCCTGACGGATCACGGGATTTCCAGTTGGAGGACATCTGTGGCCGACGCCTCTCATAGCTGCTACCCTGAGGGAAAGAGTGTTGATGGTGCACTCTAAATGAGAGTCATAGCTTTTGTGTGGATTGAGCGGTAACCTCTCAGTATCGTTTTGACTTGGGTATAGCAGTTATTAGATTTCGGCTTAACTTTAAAGGCCATTAAACGAAGAATCCCCTAACTACCGTTGGCCAAAACGCTAGGACAAGGGAAATAAGAGGTTGCGTGCCTGTGGGATAGGGCTAGGGAACAGGCTAAGGGTAAGGCCTTCATGAAGTTGGTGATGTTTGGATTTACGTAGAATTGCTCTCTTCACAAGTTCATTACGTAAGCAGTTATTAGGTTCGCCTTGACTACGGAATGATATTTTGGGCTGAATACTTTTCCACGTCAAAATGTTTTTATCTTTGTTTATTACAATTTTTGATTAAATAGAGCTCCTATACCGTGTAAGCTCCGCCCAAAAGGGAGCGACGACAGGGACTTGAGCCCCTTGCCGTTGGGCTCCCAGGAGTCCTGTGATCCACCTACCGTACAGCAGTTGTGGGATTTTTCCTTAGGTAGCGCCCTGTAATCAGGGTAAAATCTGATAACTGCTGTACCGTAATTTGTAGATGGCCGAGGGCTAAGTTCCTACACTCGATCATGATTGAACACAAAATGATTGGAATGAAAGTGTTGGGACAAACGGAGAGTTCCATAAAACCGTTTCAGTAGTTTCATCTACACCTCCAGGAGTCTTTACGTCTTATCTCGCTTTAGGGACTAGCGTTAGACGAGGAGATATTCCTAATGACGGGTTTTCCTCTCACAAATATTCAACATGCAAATATTTACGGCTAACTGACTACATTATTAATAAACAACTTCTAGCTCTCTATGGTTAAAATTAATAGTATTTTCTCAAACATAAGATGGCAAATAAAATGAAATGAGCAGGTGTCATCAGATATTACGCTCCTTTGGTGATACCCATCGGCTTAGTTAGTTTGAGCTAGCCCAAGCTTGACATGTCGCCTCTGGAATAATATCTAAAATTTATTCGATTTCCAGGAAGATACCGGTCGATCCATCAGTGTATCCATTTACCTATGAACCGCATAAACGGTTAGACAAGTTCAGGATTCTCCTCCGTCGGCTTCATTGAACCGACTTTACGATCCAGTAGTTCCCCCAGCGGGTCGTATTAAAAGTGCATCTATCCTCGCCGTAACGCTTCCCGGGAACGATCAGTGAAATCAGGAGTGGTATGATCAGTCTTTGAGTCATCCGTTCCCTCATGTCCTCATGAGAAGATTTTAAGTTATCCTCAACCGTATTTCCGTGGAGTACGTTCTCAAGGGAAACGTGATATATGACGAACTGGGGAAAATTGCAGAGGTTAGGAGGGAGGAGCAGTTCAGGACGGATAAGATCGAGATAGTAGGTAACGCGTTCAAGATATCCCTGGAGAGAGAAGGAATAGGATTTCGGATCCTCAAGGATGGGTCCCAGGTTGGCACTGAGAGGAGAGGACTTACCATACGCTATCAAGCTACGACGTATAGGGTAAGTAGAGGACAACTCACGAAGTTCGTGAGAGGAAGCAGTAACGAACTGCGGGTAGATGGTGACCCCTGGTTCTTCGTGATAAGGAGAGAGGGAGAGGAGCTTAAGGCCTTGGGAAATGCTAACCCCGACGTTATGATGATATATCTGGCCCTTCTGATCCCTTACCTGAAGCCGGTTAGAGTGGTGAGTAAGTCCGTTCCTAGGGAGTACAGGATATCTTCCTCCATCTTGAGCGCGTTGGCACTGGCGTCCTTAACTATTCCAGCGTTCACTCGGTCTCAGGAAGCGAGCCTCATTGCATACGTAATCTTCCTGATCTCAGCCATACTCTCTGTTGTAGTTAGGACAGTGGGTAGGAGGAGAACTAGAGAGAGTCTGGCTTCTAGGTAAGAGTCTCATCGCTCCAGTCTCAAAAACATGAGTTCCAAATTCACAGAATTCCCTCCCCTCTTCACTCCTCCAGGAAGTACACCATAGGTTTTGAACCCGACCTTTTCATAGAGTTTCTTTGCAGCGAGGTTATTGGAGAAAACCTCCAGAGTAATGACCTCAAATCTTCCCCTACAACCCTCAATGGTCTTCAAAAGTAATGCCTTTCCCACCCCTTTTCCCCTATAATTCCTGTTAACGTACATGCCTAGATTACCTATATGTGAAAGCTCTATCCTCTTCGATCTCCTCCTTACCTCGCACATTCCCACAATCCTCTTGTCAGCCTCAGCTACATACGCCACGGCATCGCCCTCCAACATGGACGAGTAGAGGTCTGCGAACCACTTAAACTCTGACGGTAAGCTGGGTCTTTGGGGAGGTGTGGTGATCCCCAACCAAGGATTTATATCCATCTCGTCCAATAAAGAGTAGTAATTTGATATGACTTGTTCTGCATCTTCCCATCTGACTTCCCTGATCTCGTATTGCAAACCGGTCATTTCGCCAACCATTTTAGGTGATCAGTAGAACTAGAGCTTATGAGCTCTTGCGTGGGTAGGAACTGGCATAGCTTTTATGAACTTAGGTCTCTTGTTCAGAGATAGCACGGGCTCCTACGGGAAATCTCCCCCTGACTGTAGGGAGACCAGTTACACCTCCAGGCATCATCTCCTCCCTCCAAGAGTTCTCTACTCTCGCAAAGATACAGCCAGGACGAGTCGAACCTTGTATAGACCAGCTAGGTTTACGGTAGATAATGCACGGTAAACGAGATGAGGAGAAAGTAACTCAAGGAGAGGAGGAAACTCTCCAGTTTACCTAGTTTACCGTCCAGGATCACCAGAGTGCCCAATACGTTGGAGATCAGAGTGAGCAGGAGGTAGGGTCCTCTAACAGGTATTGAAATTAAGCCCACGAGTCCCAGCAGGAAGGTGATGTTTTGGATCTTACTACCGAAGTAGCTTAGTAGGGCTGAAGATCCACCTTCCCTACTCCTCATGGCTAATCTCAGCGCTGAGACCCCCTCCTCCAGTTCTGCAACTACGGGAGTGAGGATCATGGCCAGGTAAGTATCTGAGGTCCCTAAGCTGAGGCTCAATTTTTCCAGTTGACCCACGAAGAGTGGAGATAGTATCAGCATAAGAATGCCTCCCCCCAATATCTCCAGGACAGACACTGGACTCACCCTCTTCCCGGACTCGTTCCTCCCTCGGACCCTGTGAAGTAAATAATATCCGTAGAGGGCGAAGAGGGGAAGGGACGTGAGGGGAGTCAGACGTCCGTAAACGTACACTACTGCCAAGAACAACGTGGAAAGTGATATCACTCCCAACTCATGGGAGTAATCTCCTCCCATTCTCAGCTCGTCCTTCCACTTGAAGTTGTAAACTAACCCGACAAGTCCTATTCCCAGCGTCAGTAGTACTATGTTTCCACCGATGGCTGAACCCAAAGCGACGTCTCCCTTGTCCTCCAGGAGGGCGGTGATCACTACTATCGTCTCAGGGAGAGAGGTGAGGGTTCCTAAAACTACTCCGCTGGCCATTCCCTGGCCTAAACCCATGTTGAGTTTCTCTACCCCCCTAGCCAAGAGCTCTGCCGATAGTGCCATTAATCCTATCAAAAGGAACAATAACCACATCGTTTTCCCCTAAATTATGAGGAGGGCCAACCCTACAGCGGTCAACAGGACGAAGAGGGCGAAGATAGAGTTCATCACGTACCTAGACCTATACGTGTTGTTCTCTAGGTCCCTCTCGACCAGAAGGTAGAGTAAAAGACCGTAGCCGATCACCGCTCCACCCAACACTATCATGGCTTCTCCGAAGATCACTGAGTTCCCTGATCCCTTTACACCCTTGATCAGTTGGAGGAAGAGGGCGAACTTGGCTATGACGAAACCGAAGCCTATCAGAGCTATGCCAGTTCTGACCCAGGCAAGGAAGGTCCTCTCGTTTGCCATGTGATCGGAAGGGGAAGGCATACTAATAAGAGGATGACGTAGTAAAAAGGGTTTGACTTAAAGGTATCTCTTCAGTACCGACATGGGGTCTGACAGGTTCGCCGTAAGCAGTGCCTCCTCAGGGCTGTGACCGAAGGCAAACGCTAGCAACTGAGTGAAGTAAACCAGTGGCATCCTTAGGTCTTTACCGTACTTCTCAGCTATCTTGTTCATGTTGGTCTCTATGGCGACGTGACCTAGCGGGCAGTCCGTTATTAGGAGTTCTGCACCATTCCGCTTGGCCTCCTTGAGTATCCTAGCCTCAAGGTGTAAGGAAGTTGGGAGATCAGAATACACGTGAGGACCTCCACAGCATATGGTCTTAGCTTCGAAGGGTACTACCTCCGCTCCCAGGGCAGTGAGTAGTTCATCCATGAAGACTGGTCTCTCCGGGTCGTCCTTCAGTTTCATGTATCCAGTGAGCATGTATGCCTTTGGCCTCGTGTAGAGACATCCGTAATAGGGAGCTACCTTAAGCCCAGCGAGGGGTCTCTTGACTCTTGCCTTAACTCCCTCGGGCCCCACAGTATTGTAGATGAATTCCACTGCATGTATCATGAGGAGTTGCATGTCGTACTGCTTCTCACCCATTTTCTCCAAGTAAACGTTAACCTTCTCTCTCAGTTTCGGATACCTGGTCATGAAGTACTGAGTCCTCGACAGGGAGTAATGACAACCTGGACAGGCTGACATGACTGCGTTAGCTCCCATCTGCCTAGCTAAGGAGAGGTTCCTCGCAGGTAAGAGTAGTCCTGCCATGGTATTCACGTTCTTGACCTCGAGAGCTCCACAGCAGTTATAGTCGTCTATCTTCTCGTACTCTAGTCCCAGATCCCTGGTCACAAGTTGCAACGTTACGTCATATGCCTTACCGAGCCCGTCCAGAGCGCATCCCGGGTAGAGGGCTACCTTGCCGTATGGGTTAATGGTCTGGGTCACTCTGGAACCACCTCCTCCTTCATTGCCTCCTCCAACACAGGCTTTATTCTATCCCAGTTCTTCACCCTGTTGGGTTTCATGAGGTCCTTTATCAGGCCTGACTTCATGAGTGGTCCCATCATGGTTATCAGATCCCTTAAGCTCATGGTCACAAAACCGGCCTTAGCTGATGCCCCTCCCAAGAGGAGTTCACTTATTCTCCCACCGTTCTTCATCACAGTCTCCAGGAAGAGCTCGTCGAAGATCGTTCCTGGATCCCTTTTGACCAGACCATGCTTAAGAAGATAATTATGGATAGAGTGTACCACCTCCTCCACGAGTACTCCCTTGGGACACCTGTGAGTACACTTTTGGCAGGACACGCATCGCCACAGACTGTCCTGTAACTCTATCAGTGCCTGTTTATCGCCTTTCCTGGCTAGATCTATGAATCTCCTAGGACTGTAGTTGGGGTCATATTCTCTCATGGTACACCCAGAGGTACAGGTACCACATTGCCAGCACAGGCTTATGGTAGCTCCCTCAATTGTGTTGGCTATCTCGTCCCAGACGCTTTGGTCATAACCCGTCTGAGTCCTCTCTATCATGAATGCATTCCATGTTCCGTCTAACTCCACTCCGTCCACAATTACCTTATCCTTTTGGATTAGACCTTTTATGATTGGTTTTTCCAGATTAGGTATGGGCAAGTTTTATCACCTTGAGATATGGTTTCAGGCCCATAACCAGGGCCGTGGTCGTGAGGTGCGTGGGTATCAACCCCGCGGCCTTCTTATCCACCGCGAGGTGGGTCGTGTAATCTAAGTACCTCACGTACGCGTAAACGAGAAAAATTGAAGTGGAGTAATAGTTACCTCCTGAGGAGAGACCGAAGATCTCCAGGATCCTCCTCAATTCATTGATAGCTGAGAGGAATTCACCCTCGTTCTTCAGTGTCACACCGTCCTTTAGCACGTAATTTATGGAACCCGTGTTTCTGCTGGGGTTCCATATCCATCTCGTCCAGAGCGGATAAGACTCCGGCTCCAGATAGTGGATTACCTCCTTGGCCAGATCCTCCATGTCCTCTTGATCTCCGCCCTTAACCCTTGAGGTGAACTCCGCTATTCTCTCCCCGTACTCCTTTTCTCTCTCCTTCAGCACAAGGAAAGCTTGTCTAAACGAGGGGAGACCAGTCTCGGCGAGAACGTCACCGAAGTGTTTCTTGGCGTAAAATACGGACTCGAAGATCTTCTTCATCTCCTCTTCTGAACTTACCTCTGTCTCCCTCAGGAACTTTGACTTAAGCTCCATGGCCTCCATTATGAGCTTCAAAGACTTCTTGGCGTCCCCAGAAGCCGTGTTATTTACGTCAACGTTGAGCATAGCGTTGAATATTTCCCTCACGTAATCCACGTTTAAAAAAGTGGAACTAATGATGGGCCACCTCGATTCTCTTCTTCGCGAAGTCAGATTCGTCCCATATGCCTCTAGTTACGTACTCATATGCCTTCATGGCCGCTGCGTAGCCTTCAGTAATGGAGTCTGATATCGTCTTGGGACCAGTTATGGCTCCTGCCAAGAATATTCCCTTCCTGGTGGACTGAACCGGTAGCCTGTCTGGATCCAGAGGTTTGACGAAACCATGCTCTTCAAGCTCCAAGCCTAACACTTTAGCGACCTGTTTCGAGCCAAGACCTAACTCCATACCATTGGCTAAGATCACCATGTCGTAAGGAACTACGAGGGCCCTGTTGAGGTTCATGGTATCCTCGCCCTTTATTATAACGGTATCGTTGGGACCTCTCATGAACTCTGAGATCCTGCCCCTGATGTATCCTACCCTATACTCTAACTGCGACTTCCAGTACAATTTGTCTTCCATGAGCCCGTAGGTCCTTATGTCCATGTAGTAAATATGAACCACCGCGTCCGGAACCCTCTCCTTGATCTCCATGGCCTGTTTCGTGGAGACCGCACAACAGACCCTAGAGCAATAGGTATTCCCTACCGTAGCGTCCCTGGAACCCACACACAGCAGTATTGCCACCCTCTTTGGAGGTGTGCCCTTAGTCGTCACCAGCTTGTTCTCCGATAACATCCTCTCTATGTCAGATATCTGATAGATGTTAGGAATGATGCCGTAACCATATTCATATTTCCTCCTGGAATCGAAGTGCTCAAACCCAGAGGCAGCTATGACGGCGTTAACTTTCTCGTTAACTATCTTACCTGATTTGTCCTTAATGGAGACCGTGAATCCCTTATCCTCCTCCTTTATCCCCTCCACTATACTCTCCATGTAAGTCTTGACCCCACTGTTCTCTACTCCCTTGATGAGGGGATCCAGTACCTCACTTGCAGGTCTCAGTTCTGGAAAGAGTAAGCTGTACTTAAGTTTCTTTGGGGTACCTCCCAGGTAGGACTCTCTCTCCACCAGGACTACGTCCACTCCCATGTTCCTAAGTTCCTTGGTAGCTGAGAGACCAGCTGGACCCGAACCTATCACGAGAACCTTTTCCCCGGCCAAATTCCCACTCTCGCCTCTTTTTTAATAAAAATAATTAAAAAGGTTTACTTAGAACTTGTTGACTTCTGTCCCTCACCCTTATACCACTTCACTCTCTCTGGTACTGAGAGGTAGAAGTCGATCTTCCTGTGGGGCTTGTACAGATACTCTGGTTCGGCCTTTCCTTCCCTTAGGTCTGCCAAGTATTGAATGAACTTCTCTTTATAGTCGTCAACGTCTACCCCTATCTTTCTCATGAAGCCCTCTACGTCAGTGGCGTGCCAGTGAATCTGTGCTATCTTATATGGATCTGCACCCATAGCGATAGCGGCGAACTGTGCGTCGGCCAGAACCGGGAGGTTATAGTTGAATCCATGAGCCTTGCCGGCCCACTGGCTCTTATCTAACGTGGTTACACATCCTGTGTCTGAGGTAACGAAGACGTCTGCCTTCCCTTCCTCAACCGCAGGGATGACCTTCTTGAATAGGGCGAAGCTTCTGGAGAACTCCCTCTCAGTCAGGATGTGCCTAAAGCCGAAACCGCAGCAGTCCCACCAGGTCGAATAATCCACTAACTTGGCTCCGAAGTTCTGTACCGTCCCACTTGGAGCAGCTGGTCTTCTCCCCTGGAACACATCGGGGTCATATATGGTGTCCTCAGGGACGAGCTTGTACACGTGACACGGTGTGTGAACGGCTGCCCTCACCTCGTTCAGGTTATACTTCCTCTGTTGTGCGGCCTTCTTGCTCATAGTGTAGAGCCACTCAGAGTAGTGCACAACTTCCTCTGGGATGACGATGTCCATGTCCATCTTCCTCATTATGGGCCTTAACTTCTCCCTGATCTCCTTGTGCAAAACCAACATGTTCCTGATTTCCTTGTAGTGACCGAAGGAAGTTCCACAGTGTATTAGCGGGAAGTAATCTATCTCGTATGCCCTCCACATGTTCCTAACGTAAACTCCAGCTAGAGCTACTGGGTTGGAAGCACCAGACGCGTGGTAGTTCCAGCCCGTACAGGAGGTCTGATGTGGTTCGTCCATGTAGTCTACTTCCATCTTGTTCATCATCCAGAAGACCGAAGTGGGATAACCGGGTATGTGACCACACTGTCCACAGCTCTTGTGTTGCCACAGCCTTGTCGTAGGAATGACCTTGGGGAAGCCGTTCAGGGTTTGCATCTTTACAGGATTGTTATAGGGCTTAATGTGATGTATTATTATCTCCCCCTTGTCTTCTAGCTTGTACAGTTCCTCCTTCACGTGGTTTAATCCGTGGGGAGTACTATACCTATATATTATCCTCTGGTAAACCTCGTTCCAATCCATGGTATCTGTCATGGGGAAGGCTTCCTTTATGCCCTCCTCTATCTTCTTATCTACCTCTTGAGCTGACAAACTATGCACCTTCTAACATTATATATTGGTCAGGGTTAAATACTTTACTTATTAAACATTTTATGTAACTATGAAAGATATTACAATTGTACCGAAACTAGCAAAATAATGGCAAAAAAGCTTTAGGCTAAAGGCAAAAAAGTTAGAGATCTAACCAACTGTCGGGTAATTCGCTTTCGTCAAGTTCTCCCTTCTCCCACTTCTGCTTTATCTCCTCTAGCTGGGACTTCCTCTCCTCATAGATGTCCATTATCATGTCGTAAAGGTCCTTGTCTACTCCCTTAAGCGAGTCCATGACACCTGACTCTATCATGATGGTCATCATCTCCACTGCAGTCTGTAAGGAGGGATGCCAGCCTATATCGGTCCTTTGCATCAGGTCAACAGGTATGGCCTTCCTATAAACGTCCATGTTCTTGGACTCTTCAACTGCCTGAGGACCCCAGTCTGGGAATGAATCTGGTTGGATCATATCTGGGGTAACTTGGTTGCCCATGGTCAGGACAGTGTATAGGACTCTCCTGTACGGGGCAAGGATCTCCTTAGCTGAGGGTAGGGCAAACTTTACGGCATACTCCCTGAGGACCATAATGAGTCCTGCAATTTCGTTGTTGAATGGACACCTCATGGAACAGGTATAGCATTGGACGCATGCCCACACCTTCTTGTTTGTGAACTCCCATATCTTATCCACCTCGTCCCTCATCATGTACTGTATCATCTCTCTTGGACCGAAGTCGTAAAACTTGGCTGCGGGACAACCTGAGGTGCACACTCCACAGTTTAAGCATCCCCTTAGATACTCGTTAAACCTGAAGTCTGACTTCACGGACTCCCAGAACTTTATGGCTATCTCTCTATCTTGGGGGTTCAGATTTGATAATAGATTTCTTTCCTCCTCCGGTACAGGTCCCTGTACGTCATAGGCCATGTCCAGGAACCTGGGGTCGTCCGGGAGTTGTAATATACCCTTAGCTTGAGCCATCTACATCCGTATAATAATGAGAAATGGGGACTTATAAGTTTTGTTAAAAAAAATCTAAAATAAAATAAGTTATTTGGCCCTCTTCACTAGTATCCTAGTCACGCCACCCTGCTGCTGTATATCCAGGATTTGGTGTCCTGTCCTCCTAGCCCAAGCCTCTATGTCAGGCTTGGCAGCAGGATCTGTGGCCAGAACCTCCAGGACTTCTCCTACGTTTATTTGCTTGATGGCCTTAGCGGTCTCCATGACGGGGCCAGGACAATACATCCCTTTTACGTCTAGGGTTTTGGCTATTCTAATCTCCTGCGACATTTAGATCACCTCATATAAAGAGGGTTATACCACCTTCGGCCCTATCTAAGAAGGTAGCAACGCCCACAACTTCATCCACGAAGTCCGCTAGATCCTCCTTCTTCATGCCGAAGAATTCCATAGTGGTAGAACATGCGAAAACCTTAACCTCCCCCACATCCTTAGCCTCCTTCACCAGTTGGTGCCACATGGGGAACTTCATTTCTTGCATCCTCGTCATCATCATGGGGCCCATCTGCTCGTAGTTCTTGTCTATCTGGGGCTGTGAGCTCATTCCTCTCTTGCTAATCGCGTTCAACCCCCAGAAGGTGAAGAAAAGGTTTACCTCGTATCCCGAAGCTGCAGCACCTGAAGCCAGGATGCCTACTGGCATAAGCTTATCTACTGTGCCCGAAAAGACGATTATTGAGAGTTTCTTTCCTGCCAAACTTTCACCAAAATCTCTTTTATATTAAAAATATTTAAGCTTTGTGGTCTTGTTTAATATCTAAAAATCACTTTAAAATCCTGGGTAGTCTGCTCTAGAGCAGAGCGAGGAACCACATGAATATGTTTGATAAAAAATATAAGTAAGCTAAATTAAATAATCCCGAGGGAGAGTCTTGGCACAAACTCAAACTGAGCAAACGCAGGAGGAACAGAAGAAAAAGATACTCATCGTAGTAACGCACGGCCCAGAGGACCTCGACAGAACATATGCCCCTCTGTTCATGGCGTCCATTTCCGCCTCAATGGAGTATGAGACCTCAGTGTTCTTCATGATCAAGGGACCTCTGTTATTGTCTAAGAAGTGGCAGGAAGAAGAACGAAAGAAGGGAGGTAATCCGTTCATACACTTCTTCGATATGGCGAAGGATAACAACGTGAAGATGTACGTATGCGTGCAGAGTCTGAAGGATATGTGCCACATGAATGAGAGCGACGTAGTAGACGGAGTGGAGCTAGTAGGCGGATCCACACTAATAGACCTCACTCTGGACGCAGACAGAACACTGTTCTTCTGATGCCCATGAAATATGATGTAGTAGTGATAGGAGGAGGCTCTGCTGGGTACGTAGCTGGAAGTGTACTAGCCAGAAACGGTAAGAAAGTTCTAGTAGTGGAAAAAGATAGGTTCGGGGGCGTCTGCGTAAGGTCCGGTTGCGCCCCCAGTATTTTTCTGTATGATGCTTCTTTTTTCTTAACAAGATTTACGGAGCTTGGAAACTATAAGGGTATCTCCATTGACGTTAAAGCCAAGGATCCTTTCAAGAAACGTGATGAAGTAGTGGATTACCTTTCAACTGCGGGTGGGAAATTAGTCGAGGACGCTGGAGCAGATGTGATTAAGGGGGAGGCTAGGATAAGTGGGAATTCATCTCTGTTGATTGATGGAAAGGAGGTTGAGTTCGATCGTGTAGTGATAGCTACAGGTTCGTCACCCTCCTTGCCGTGTATTAAGGGTGTGGAACAGGGTATCACTGAGGATGAAGCTGTAAACCTGAGTTTCACCCCCACAGATATGGTAGTGATAGGAGGGGGATTCGCTGGTGTGGAGATAGCACAGTTTTACGCCAGATTGGGTTCCACAGTCTCACTCATAACTAGGGGGAGAATCCTAAAGTGCCTAAGTGAAGATGCTAGGAACGCTATCCTCACCTCCCTCGAATGGGACGGAGTTAAGGTAATCGAGAACTGTGAACCGAGGGAGCAGGACGGAAAGGTGGTGAAGGCCACTTGCGGAGAGTTGAAGGGAGAGGTAACGGTTTACGCTACCGGGAGGAAGCCTAACTTTCCCGTGGGCCTCAACCTACTTGACGTGAATTACAACTCTAGGGGAATAGTTACAGACCAATCTATGAGGACGAGCAACCCCAAGGTGTGGGCAGCAGGAGACGTGGTAGATAAGGAGAGAAAGGTTGCCCATTCGGCAATGATGGAAGGATTCATTTCCTCGCTGAATATCCTTGGGAGAGAATTGAGGATAGATCGACTTCCGGTTCCCCACGTGATATATACAGACCCTCAGGTCGCAGTTGTGGGAGATGTTAATTTGGCAACTTCGTTTAGGAGATTCCCAATGAATGCCTCAACGAGGGCAATAATTTATGGACTCACCGAGGGATACACGAAGCTTGGCATCGACAGAGAGAATAGGGTTGTGTACGGAGAGGTAGTTTCGAATAATGCAGAAGAGATAGTTAATCTTCTAGTACTCGCGATCAAGTTGAGGATGAAAGTCGAGGAACTAGCGTTGCTTCCCTTGGTCCATCCTTCAGTTTCGGAAGTAATCTCTAATGCTGCTAGAGCTTTCTTAAACCTCGATGTTGATGTATATAGGGAGAAAAGGTGAACCTGAAGGAATATCTTGAAAAGAAGAACTTCCGATATCGAGTTAATGAAGGTATAGAGGAGATCTACATGGACGACTATGTCTTCTACATCAAGAACAACACTCTCCACATCCCTATTCCCCTTCCCACTGGAAGAGAAAACCTTGATGAACTAGTGACCATGGGGACGTTTTACGCTAGGGCCTCGAGGCTGGTTCAGGGATTGAAGGGGAAGGTCGAGTATGAGTTGAGAGAAACTACTGTGGAAGTCGTAGTTAATTTCACTTGCAGAGAGGAGCTGGAACAGAAACTAATTAATGCCCTGGAGGGAATTGAGAGTCTGAGGTATTTCATGTGAGCTACGATTACGTAATTAGACAATACCTTAAGGTGATCAAGGACATAACGTTACGCCACTGTAAGGCTTCCGATTTCGTGGAATTTTTCCGAAGTGAATCTATCAGGATAGAAGATGAGGGAAATTGCCAAAAGCCGGAAATACATGTTTATCTCAGTGATGGAAAGTATTTCTCCTATTACGGGATACCATCTATGAACGAGCTATGGCCTTTCTTGAACGCCTTGGTCCGAGGATCCACCGGTGCAATACAGCTAGACTCTGAGGAACTGCAGTTGGCCAAGAAGGTTAAAGGTGACATTAAGCTCTTCGTCACACCTGAGTGCACAAAGTGTCCCATTACGGCGGAACTACTGTATCAAGTCGCCTTAGTCAACAGGAACGTTAAGCTTGAGGTTGTGGACTCCGAGCTCTATGACGATTTAAGCAAGAAATATCGCGTGATGAACGTTCCCAAGATAATATTAAATGAAAAAGCGGAAATTCCTGGAGGATTTCCTCCACATATAGTACTTAAGATGTTAGCTAAGTCCAGTGAAGCTACATCATGACGCGTCTGGAGAGACAACTTTAACTCCTCGCCTCTCCGCTTCAGCCTTGACCTTCTCGTCAGATGCTATTAGTATGGCTTGAAGATCCGAGGCTACCATTATAGCCTCCGCCTCATGAATGGGTAACTCACCGTGAGAGAACACCTTGTGCGAATAGGCCCTCACCCAAACTCCCTTATCTAAGGCGAAATCTATATCAAGGTTATTCTTGAGAGCGTATGAGACACCGAATGTGGTTATTACCAACTTGTATTGGGAGAACTTGCTTAGGATCTCCTTAAGTCTCGGATAGGAACTAGGGGATATGACGGCGTACATATTCATCAAAATTATTTAAGTTATAGTATATAAGGTATCCCTGAACCACATGTCTCAACAAGATCCGTTAGAAATACTATTAAAGGAGGAAAACTTACAGAAGATAACTAAATTACTTGATGTGTTGCCTACCGTCGAGAAGATAACCGAGAAACTGAGCGAGATGGACAGGAGAGGTGAACTGGATTTCATGCTTGACATGTTGGGGCAAGTAGTGTCCATAGCCGACGCTGTACAGAAGGCTGATCTGATGAACACACTGGTCTCGTTCGGAATGGATCAGATATCCAAGGTTCAGGCCCTCTGGCCTCTCATGGAGAAGCTCACGAGCGATAGAGTAATCAACATTATCCAACAATTGGACATAGATTCTACCCTAACTGCCCTGGAGAAGCTCACTCCAATACTTAACAAGCTGACCAGTGAGAAAGCTCTGAAGGTACTTCAGTCCATAGATTACGATTCAATGCTGGAGTACATTTCATCACTCACTCCAGTGATGAACAAACTGGCCAGCGAGAGGACTATGAAAATAATCCAAAGCCTCGACCTTGACTCCCTTTTGACGGCTGCGGAGAGTATGACGCCGGCGATAACTAAGCTGGCTAACATGATGAGTGAGATGCAGAAGTCAGGCCAGTTAGATAACCTGATCAACTTGATGCAGCAAGGACTCTCGCTGCTGGAAGCTGTACAGAAGGCTGATCTCGTAAATACACTGGTCTCGTTCGGAATGGATCAGATATCCAAGGTTCAGGCCCTCTGGCCTCTCATGGAGAAGCTCACGAGCGAGGAGACACTGAATCTATTACAGAAGTTGGATCTGGACTCCACCCTGAAGGCAATGGACGCCATGATACCAATGCTTCAAAAACTGACCAGCGAGAGAGCAATAAATCTAATGAGGCAAATGGACGTAGAGGGGATGCTTGGAGCCCTCGAGGCCTCAATGCCGTTGATGAAGAAGCTAACCAGTGAGAACACCGTCAAGGCGATCTCGCAACTGGACATGGACTCCATGATCAATATGCTCATGAAACTGGCAGAACTCCAGAGGGCTGGCGTTATGGATAGGATGTATAAATTGATTGACGTCATGGCGGATCCTCAGCTCGTGGATACGATGGTAACCGTCATGGAGAAGTTTGCTAAGGCAATGAAGATATGGGCTGCAGAACTCCCCAACGTGAAACCTGTGGGAATAGGAGGATTAGCGGGTATAACCAGAGATCCGGATTCTAAGTACGCACTGGGTATAATGACTTCACTACTTAAGGCAACAGGAAGAGCTTTCAAGGAATAAATTCACTAAGTTTTTTACTATTTCTCTTTTCTCTCTGTCCTCCGTCCCCTTTTCTGGGAGGAACCTTTGACCCTTTAGTCCCTTAATGAAGGAATACATGGATATGGAAGACCCTGGTCCGTACCCTCCCCCTCCATAGGAGATGACCTTCGCCTCCAACTCCCTCGAAAGAGCGAAGACCTTCTGCCCGAGAAGGTTATAGGAATTGGCGGTTAGGTTCAAAGACTTAAGCCCGTCATCCATGTGGCCATCTACTCCTGCAACCACTACGATGTAAGTCGGTTTGAAATGCCTGACTAGTTCCAACATCCTTAAGGCTTCCATGAATGCATCATCGGAAGAACCTAAGGGAAGACCCACGTTAAAGTTGAGCCCGAATCCCTCTCCTTCACCTCGCCTCTTCACGTCACCGGTCCTAGGGAAGAACTCCCCATCATAGGCAAACACGTTTATCTTGAGCAGTTTCTCGTTGTAGAACATCTCCTCTAAACCGTTAGGATGGTGTGCATCAACGTCTATCAGCGCCACCCTCTCCCCCTTGGATTGAAGCGTCTTCAGGGCTATAGCCACGTCGTTTATGGGACAGAACCCCATGGGAGATGTCCTAGTGGCGTGATGGAATCCACCCAACGGTATGTAGATCCTGGCCAGATATCTCGAAAACTTGAGTGCAGTGAGAGTGGAGCCAGCTACCAGTAGAATGTCCTCTAACATGCCTGGATAATGTACGGTATCTCCCTCATCCAGGAACCCAACAAAGGGAAGAGAGCTGGCTTCCCTCAATTTCTCTATCAGCGTCACGTCGTGGACTAGTAATAGGTCCTCGAAGTTAGCCATTTCTGGCTTTATGAACATGATACCGTCCTCGTTGCTGATTAGCTCTTTAAATCTCCTAATTCGCTCAACCGAGACATCACGTATCATTGGGTGGGAGAAGGAGATATCTCTGAATCTGTCGTCCCATACGATACCCAACAGTTCTCCTGCAGTCAATCCGAGCTTCCCTTTGGGAATTATGGTAATCACACTTATAGACTATGTTTACCGGTACATGCGGTACATCGTAGATGAGAATGTCGTAGCGCTGTGAAAATGCCAGGAAACTCTAATAGACAGCGGTTAGATACCAGTTTACACGATGATGGAAGTAGCCTCATATTTGGTAACATTTTCACAGAAGTTATGGGATTTTGCCTCGAGTACGCCCTCGCGGCTAAGGGGAATCTAATAACTGCTCATTTTCAGATACACATCATTCAGACCGTTAGAGGGTCAACGAGCAAGAAAGTGAAATATGCAATAGTGAGTATAGATACGGCGAGGTTCACATACCTGTCAGCACTCTTGGGGACATACACGTTTATCCATCCCATAAGAAAGATAGAGATCCAAGTTATCGCCGAGAACCAGGCCACAATGAATACTCCATAGAGCACCGAATCTGTGTCCATAGCGAAGATTATGGCGAGGATCTTGGACGGGGTAACCACTAGTGCTCCCTGGACTATTCCAGCCCCCCTTGGTTCTATCTCCAGTTCCTTGCCTAAAATAACCGACATCAGGAGGATCATACCAAATGCGATGCCGACAATATACGAGGCCGCTTCCAGCGACGGTCTGACATAGGAGGCTAGACTCAACGCTATGGCTATAGGTATCGCAATAAGCAGAAATCCCAAAGAATGGAATGCGGCGAAAATCGCCACCTTCCTCCTCGTCTTCATCATTCTCGCTCCGGAGATGTGATCTGGTTCGAGACCGTGAGATAGAGCCAGGAGACCTGTCACCAGGAGGTCGGTGAAAATCACAGGTTACCTCTAGGATATGCTTTAAAATGAGTTGTTGACACCAAGCATATTTAGGAGTAACACCTACAGGTCTCACAACAGCTTCAACTTGAGAGAGCTAGGTCTCCTCATCGTGAGGAGCTTAAATGAGTCTAATGGAGAGACATTCAGGATCGTGCTCGTTCCCTCATCACGAACAGTAGTTATTAGATTTCCCTTGATAACAGGACGTCAGTTAAGGGAAAGTCAAATAACTACTACACGAAATCAGAGCCCATTAGTGAAGGTTCTCTTTAAGTGGAGCCGGTCCTCTGAACCGTTTGCCGCTACACTTTCATTCCACTCATTTTATGTTCGATCATGATCAGGTATGGGGACTTAGCCCTCAACCACCCACGAAGACTTACGATAGGTGGCTCGTGGGACTCCTTAGAGCCCAACGGCACGGGGCTCACGTCCCAGATCACTCTCACCCTTTTGGGGAGAGCCCACATCGGTGTGAGAGATCACGTTTTATCGGTAAGGATCGGAAAATAAACAGATATAAAAATGTTCCTAATTAACATTACTTTGTAGAATCCTTCATTTTTCTCATAAAACGAGGTCATCAGTTCTCCTAAAACTCAAAAATCTAGTGTATGATAAAAAGAAGGACTACCGTTAGCTTGATGATAACTGAAGCAGTCTACAAAGCAACCCTTATGTCTAAATTTTTAAACATAGGTGTTCATCATGATAATATGACTGAAGAGGAGATTTCTTATATTCTGAAAAATCTTAGAAGGATAGCCACTATAGGATTTTCGAAGGATCCAGATAAACCTTCACACAGGGTCCCTAAGTTCCTTATGGATCACGGCTACACAGTCTATCCAGTCAACCCTACTACACCTGAAATATTAGGAAAGAGATCATTCAGGTCGCTCTCCGAAATAGGCGATTCCATAGACGTTGTTCAAATTTTCAGGCCATCAAGAGAGGTACCCCAGATTATGGATGAAGTAATTAAGAGGAGGAGAGAGAAGGGTGACGTGAAGGCGGTATGGTTACAGGAAGGAATAAGGGACGATGTATCAGCGGAGAGAGCTAGGAACGAGGGATTAATAGTGATCCAAGACAGATGTATGTACAAGGAATATCTAAGACTGTTCCAAGTTTGAAGCTAGGGGTTTATCTATACGTACTAAAAAATAGATAAAGTTTTTAATGACGAATGGAAAGAAATATATAATGCAGTCTCTGGAATCTTTGAAAGCCAAGAAAGAGAGCATAAGGTGTTGCTATAAGATAAGTGAGACCGATGTGGATTGTCTATTCACTCTTTTGGACCTCAAGGAGCCAAAGAGTTCCTCGGAACTTGCGGAAGTCATGAAGCTAAGTAAGACTACTGTGGAGAACAGTATGAAGAAGTTAATGGAGCTGGGGCTAGTGAGGAGAATAAAGATAGAGGAGAAGAAAATAGGGAGGCCTAAGTTTGTGTATTCATTAGTTGAAGATTTCTTTCCGAGAATTAGGGCTGATCTAAAGGATTGCGCGGAAAAAATACTCTCAGCAACTTCCTAATTCCTTAACGCTTTTATCCTCCCTGGTATCTTGTCTTGTCTTCTCAAGGATGAGCGTGTATACACCGTTGTCGTTCTTGTGCTCCAGGATCTTACAATCCATGAGCTTTACGGCCTCAATTATCATTTCATCACACTTAGGATCCTTGAAAGTGACCTTAAGTGTTCCACCCTTCATCGTCATCAACTTTGCTGCAACCTTCATGAAGGGCTCAGGACACTCAAGATTAATGAGGTTAAGTTCCTCCACGCTTTCCATCCTTCCTAAAAAAGCTAAAAAGGTTTACAGTTCATGATGCTAATCATGAAAGTAGTCTGTCCAGTTTGTAACAGGCTCTTCGAGGCCGAATGTACACCGTACCTCCAAAAGTATAACGAGATCACATACTACTTTGACACGGAGATATGTCAGCTGGCATTCTTAAGGGAACCGGAGAGGTTCACGTTCAAGTGCCAGAAGTCTTCTGGAAGCTCTTGAGCTCACTGGGGGTTAAGGCACTGAAAAGCTTTGCACAATACTCGAAATCCTTGGACATTTTTTCTACCAGGAAGTCAGCGTCCACGGCCTTGTAGATATACCTGGGCCTGCCTCCCTTAGATCCCTGATCCTTCACTCTTTCAACGAAGCCTATTGATATTAACTTATTCACAGATCTGTTTATGGAAGCCTTACTCAGTTTAAGCACTGACGCTAGATCGTCCTCCGTTTTAGGACCTAAATTGATGAGAGCCTTCAGTATTTGGAAATCGGTGTCAGATATGTCATAACAAAAACTTAATGCCTCGACCAGTCCTACTTCCCTTCCTGAGGGAAGTCTAGCCTTAAGTTTTTGTACTTCCATTCTATCTCACATATTATGTGGTAAAAACGTATATATAAATCTTTGCTTTTTTTAGCAATAAAGAATGACAAGTAAAGCTGATATCTTCAGGAAATTGGAGTAAAGGCGATAAGATCGTATAAAGATACAACCGCTCGACTTTTCAATCAAACCTCACTCAGATAGTTAAAGCCTGCCTAATTAGAGGGTATAAAATTCCTGTGCGAAGTTCTTTGAATATGCAAATGTAGGAAAGACGTCCTCATTAACCCCAAAGCCCTTTACGCATGTCCTCCATCTTAGTGGCCAGGGCTATTTGAAAATATCTCATAACTTCAAGAGCAAACTTTATGGCCTCTTGATCTTGCATGTTTGCGATTTTCCCTTTAAGTTCATTAACGAATCTAGCCATGTCGTTCATGGTTTGTTTGCTCATCTCGTATTTGGTCAGATCAAGAGCGGAGTCCAGATCCTTCTTCTCCTTTGCCTCCTTTAAGGCCTTGTACATTTTGAGCACAACACCTTCTCCCTTTGATCCGAATAGTGCCTCTTCTGGATTTCTGAGCCACCTTGCATAAGTTGCGGCTAATTTTTTGGCCTCATTTTCTCTGCTTTCCATGGGTTTAATTTCCCAACAATGTATTTTAAGGTAATATGAGGAGCCTGTTCTTAGTTTCTGGAGGACTAGATTCTACTGCTGGTATTTACAGATTCAAGGAAATGGACTTCGATTGCTTGTTCTTTAACTACGGCCAGAGATCGTTCAGAGTACAAAGCTTTTATGCGGAGAAAAATTGCAGACGTCTCAACAAGAAGTTCATGAAGATCGATCTACAAAATTTAGGTAACTATTTTTCGTCTGGGAAATGGATGCGACCTCACGAACCGATAACCCACAGAAACTCAGTTATTATTCCTATCGCCCTAGCTTTTGCCTCTGAAAACGGCTACGAGAGTGTATACAGTTTTCTAGTCAACGAGGAGTGCAGATACGAGACGAACAAACCCATGATAATAAGTTCCCTTCGTGAGTTGGCCAGATCGCTCAGGGTGAACTTGGTCTTTCCCTTTTTAGGATTGAGTAAATCCTTTGTATTGAAGTTGGGCCTGCAGGCTGGAATGGATCCCAAGATGACTTATTCTTGTATTTTAGGGCACAAGTATCACTGTGGTAAGTGCAGTCAGTGCGAATTGAGAAAATTAGCCTTCATTGAGGCTGGACTAAAGGATCCAACTCTTTATCAGGTAATATGAATTTCCCTGATTGAAAAGTCAAGGTAGGGAAAGTGCCTCTACTGTAGTTCATCCTTTTTCTGATTTTCGGCCTGAACGATACCACCCCCACATACGTCGAAAGCCAGAGGAGGGCTCAGAGGCTCTCTATGGAGGTTTACACGAAAGGTCGACTATATGTCCTATTCGTTAAAATTCCCTTAGAGCCTCCTCTCATTTAATAGTGATGAAGAGAACTCTCGTTATCAAAACATACTGTTAATTAACCCTGCTGATCATTTATGTGATAACATCAGCTCAGTGATGAACTATGAGCGACGATAGAGAAACGGTCTTGCAGGTTGTAGACGTCGTAGGGAAGTGGGACGTGATGTTGGCTGGAATAAAGGGTGAAGAAGTCATCATAGTGTCGAAAAAGGAGTGTCCATCAGAAATCAGACTAGGGGAGAGAAAAGTGAGGATAAGAAGGTTCGATCCTGAGGAATACCTCAGGATCGTGTGTGAGAATGAGTCGCTATTCAGGGATTATAAGATGGTGTATTTCGTGAAAGTCTACATGAGGAAAATCTTGGATCTCCTAGCTTCGTTAGAGGTCTACAGGCTCTCTAAGGACTTCAGCGCGTCTGAATAGTGTTTTGATAGCCTTATGTAAAGAAAAATCGAGATGAAGTTATAATATAGGGAGACCAACTCCAAGCTGAAAGCTAATCCTAACGTGACTAAGCTTAGCTCCTTTGGTAGGATTAGGCTTAATGGTATCGCTATTACGGTTATGACTAACATCCACCTAATTTGAAAGAAGTAGGATCTTATTTTATTTAAACTCCTCTCCACGTCATAGAATTTGGCTATCCTGTCGCTTATTGTATTCAGGTCGCTTCTGATGTCCCAGATCTTAGATCTGAGGTAGTCCAGGAGATCCCGATCCTTCATATTCATTAAGCTACCCACTAGACCTTGTTCCACTATGTCTTGATCACTCACGAAAGCCAAGATCTCTCTGAAAACTTGTAGCAACATGAGATCACTGAGCCTCTGCTCATTTAGCTTGAGTCTGTCATAAAACTTTGATAAAATTAAATACATTATTGATAACTCCAACAGGATGATTATCGACAGTAGCTCTATCTCTTGTTCAAAGACCATTTAAGAAAGCTCAGATAATGTCGAATTTAAGAGTTCATCTAACCTGAGTTCCAGTCTTCTCAATTCCCTAATGTTCTCTAAAATCTTCACTCCCTTGTCAGTTAGTTTATAAGCACCGTCCTTGTAGTATATTAGGTTCTTGGATAAGAGTAGCTTAACGTACCTTTCCGTAAGGGCTTCACTGAGGTTGGCATTTCTCATTATGGAAGACTTACTCCCAGTGCCACCCTGTATAACTTCCAAGATATCAGCAACTATCTCTAACGAGGTTCTCCTAGTTCGCATATGTTATATTCATTACTATTCTTTTTAAGCATTGTGTTTAGCCTTCTCCAATAGTGTTTTCAGGGTCTTGGCTTCCTTTTCGCCCATATATTTAGAGACGAGCTCTACAAGCTTCTCCAATTCCTCTTGGGTTCTGTCCTTCTCGACCAGAGGAAGAAGTCTACTCAGGATCTCGGAATATATTATTTGCACAACCTCGGAAAACTCGGGTATAGTGAATTCTGGCTCCTCCGAGAGAAGGTTGAGATATGCTGTGGCTATTATCCTTAGCCCTTTATCCACTACCTTGCTCATTTCTGACAATCTTTCCTTAGCTTCCATCTGTACCTCGGAAACCTTCTTCAACTCTTCTAAATACTTGGATATTCTGAACTTATGCAATTCTAGGCTTATCATAGCGTTCCTAACCCTCTTAGTGGCAACATATCTGATCTCGTCTCCGTCCCTCACCAAGGAAATGTACTGGGAGAAATAGAGTTCTTCAATGGATTTAGCTAACGTGTCTTTACTCATGAGGAGGGATAGCGTTGAATTGAGGGAATCCAGGGTTATCCCTGCCACTCCCTCCTTCGCTATTGACAGCAGCACGATTCTCTTCCGCTTATCCATGAACTCCATTAGGCATAAAGTAAGGCTAGAGGTTAAAAGTTGTGATAGGTTGTGATATCTGCACCTGGGAAGATATTATGGATAGGAAGCTACTCAGTAGTCTTCGGAGGGATATCCCACGTCATAGCTATAGATAGGAGGGTAACATGCGAATCCTCAAGGTCGACAAGTATGATATTCGAGACCAGCTATGGAACTTTCTTTGAGAAGGGGAACGATCTCATCGAGAGTGTACTAGAAGTTCTCAGAACCCATTACAGTGAGATCCCCAATCTCAGGGTAAAACTTCGGAATCATCCAGACTTTCAAGTTGAAGGAAGAAAGACGGGCCTCGGAAGCTCTTCCGCAGCTACTGTAGCACTGGTGGGTTGTATTACTCTAGAAGTTGAGGGTAAACTGGACATAGAGAAGATCTATAGGTTTTCCCAAGAGGCAAACTATATGAGACAGAAGGGGATAGGCAGCGGATTCGACATAGCAGCAGCGGTCTATGGAAGTGTGATTTATAGACGATTCAGGGATCTAAACAAGATGGATTCTTATGTGGAACCGCTCAGGCTACCTATAGGTCTGAGGATCATTTTAGGCTTTACAGGGAAGAGTTCCGGTACTGTTGCCCTAGTGAAAAAGTTTATCGATTCGAGTAATAAAGTGAGGTTCAAGGAATTGATGGAGGAAATCGAGGCTGACAATGAGATGGCCATCAAGTTACTTAAGATGGGGAGATTAGATGAAGCTACGGTTCACATTAGACTGGCCAGGAAGAACCTGAACATGCTAGCTGAAGAAGTGGTAGGAGTGGAATTAGAGGGAGAAGAAGAGAGAAAACTCATGAAAATGGCTGAGGAGAGCGGAGCCATAATAGCACTTATGCCAGGGGCAGGAGGTGGAGACGTGATTTTTGCATTAGCGGAAGATAAGATCGACGTAATAAGGAAAAGATGGGAAGAGAGAGGACTTAAGACGATGGAAGTAAAAGATGATGAGGGATTGAGAGTTGAGGACGGAAGCTGAAGCAGAAGCCCCCTCCAACATAGCTATTGTCAAATATTGGGGAAAAAGGAACAGAGAGCTCAATTTGCCCACTAACCCTTCACTTTCCATCTCTCTGGCTGAAGTTAAGGTGAGAAGCAAGGTAGTTTTTGACGAGAGTCTGAACCGAGACGAGGTGGTGATAAACGGTGAGAGAGTAAGTGAAGAAGAGGTGAGAGAATACGCTGGGAGAGTGCTGGACAAGTTTAGAAAGATTTACGGCAAGGAGATATATGCTCAAGTTATTTCACAATTCAACTTTCCTAAATCCGCTGGCCTAGCATCTTCCGCTGCCGGGATAGCTGCCCTCACCTTAGCTGCCAACGAGGCTTTGGGACTGGGATTGCGTCCCGAGGAGCTATCTAAGATAGCTAGGATAGGATCTGGGAGTGCGTGCAGAAGTTTGTTCGGAGGCTTTGTCGTATGGGAGAAAGGAGAAAAGGAAGATGGGGATGACTCTTTTTGCCACCAGTTATTTCCTCCAGATCATTGGCCTGAGCTCCTGGACATAATAGGGATATTCAGAGAAGAAAGAAAGAAAATATCCTCGAGGCAAGGGATGTTGAGAACCGGAGAGACCTCGAGACTCATGAAATGTAGACTCCAGTTCATTGAGGATACGTTCCATGAAGTCGTTGACTCCATTGCTAACAGAGACTGGAGGAAGTTCTTTGAGCTCGCCATGAGACACAGCAATAATATGCATGCGGTGATTCTAGATTCCTGGCCTTCCAATTTCTATCTCAATGATAAGTCACTCCAAGTCATGAGTTGGGTACAAGAGTTCGGAAGGGCTGGATATACCTTCGACGCTGGGCCTAACCCACACATATTAGTCTTAGACAGAGACGCTAAGGCTATCATAAATGCACTAAAAGAGTTTGGTGCTAGTAGAATAATCGTGTCAAGGGTGAGTCAAGGACCTAGAGTTATACATTCCTGAAGGGTCTTAACGTACCTCTCGGCCTCTTTACTATATGAGTCATGATAACCTATGACAAAATTCCTGATCTCGCTTAACGATCTTATGAGCGGTGAAACCTCCCTTAGCCTCTCTATCTCTCCCTTGTCTATTATGTAAACCGCCTCGTCCTTCTCCTCCCTATAAGGCACGTCGTTAAATTCGTGGAAGACGAAGAGGCCCCTAGAGGATACCATCTCGCTATAAAGCTCGTTCTTCATACCTTGGATTTGCTCATAGCAAGATTGAGTCGCGTTGAGCTTAACTCGTTTGTAGCCCTTCCTGTAGAGCACTGCGTCTCTTAGCTCACTCCTGACTGACCTTAATTGATGTAAGATATAGTTATCATCGAATAATAGGAATTCCCCAGGCTCCTCAGGGATTTTTATTTTCCCCTTCTGTAAAAGCTCTATAATGGCTTGAGTGAGTATTGCGTTATAAAGTCCCACAACGCTGTGAAAATAGACGTTCTCGAACATGTACATCCTAGCCAGCAAGAATTGTTCTACTATAGGGAGTGCCTTCCTGAGAACTGCTATGGTGCCTCTTTTTAAATAGAGGAATCTCTTTAACCTCTCAATGTCGAAACGTCCATAGCCAACTCCAGCATAATAGGAGTCCCTAAGAAGATAGTCTCCCCTATCTGCATCTATGAAATTAGAGATGATGAGACTAGCTAGTCTCTCTTCATCTGAGGAGGGACTCTCGCTGAGAACATTAACGAGAAACTTAACTGGATCTCCTTGGTCTGAGAATTTCTTCTCAATAATATCAGGAATACCCTCAGAAATCAACTTAATGCCAATCTTCACATGAGTTTTCTTGCCGTTATCTGGAACATCCATCCCATATACGCCCTTAGCTAAAGTCAGGGCACTCTCGAAGGTGTGTGAAAATGGTAGATGCCCAATATCGTGGAGTAGTCCAGCAGTCGCGATCAGCTCCATGAGGGTCTTGTCCAAATACTTCAAGTCTGAGTTCTCCTTTATATATTTGGAAAATTCCAAGGCTAAGTGCATTGCACCCAAGCTATGTTCAAATCTAGTGTGAGTCATGCCTGGATATACCATGTATGCTAAGGCAGTCTGCTTGATGTATCTTAGTCTTTGAAACAATGGGTGAGAAACTATAGCCAGTATGTTGTCTGGCACTTCTATATATCCGTGAACTGGATCTCTGATGAGCTTCATTGTTAAACCTTTGACAATACAGATAAAATCAATTTTGCAGCCGAGATCACCCTGCCCTCCAGTTCCTCTTTAGTTATCCAATCTCCTCCTCTAGCTAGATTATCGCTGACTACCAATACAGCACCTACTTTGGCTCCTCTAATTTTCCCTAAGAAGAAGAGTGTAGCGCACTCCATCTCTACACCTATGTTTCCTCTGCCTGACCACTTCCTAACGAAGTTCTCGTCTTCCGCGTAAAACGCGTCGCTACTGAACACGTTCCCTAAATAGTATTTTAGGCCCCGCGAGGCGAACGCGTTAACTAGGAGATTGACTATGAAGAAATCTGGGGTCGAGGAAACTGACGATAACTCGCCAGAATATTGGTAAAACAGTCCCCCTGGATTATAAGAAGCTCCTGTGGGAATTATATAATCTCCCAGATCTATTGAAGGATCTAAAGCTCCTGCGGTTCCTAACCTTATGAACTTACGTCCCCCAAGCATGTAGAGCTCCTCGAAGACCACTGCAGAAGAAGGGCCTCCTATACCATGGGTAGCTATTGATATTTGAGTTCCTTCGTATTCACCCGTGTAGATCAAGAACCCTCTATTCTTGTTCACCAACTTGGGAGAAACGAGCAAAGTAGAGAGCAGCTCGGTTCTGCCAGGGTCTCCAACTACGATCACCCTTTCCGCTATATCTCCCTTCTTAGCCAGAATGTGGACTGGATTCATTAAGTTCCAGAGTGACGATGGGATTTAACTTTAACTTTAGGGATGCGATGTTAATCATTGGCATTCAATCTACGATAGACTTCAAAAAGAGACCTCCTAATTCCCTTTATAAAGAAGGGAGAAACTCCTGGGGCTGATATCTCTAGGGAGTCCACGAGGGAAGTTATTTTACTTCACGCTCATCACTCACCTTAGTAGGGTATCTATCGATTATCTCTATTCTTATGCTCCTTGATAATAGATTCCCTTACCACAAACTTTCCTTGTTTTATGATTTAGAGTTGTAAAACCTATGGACAAAGTGTCCTAGAAAAACAATTTCGGATGAGCCGTAAAGAACAATCAGAAGGTAAGAGGATAGCATTCCCCTTTATAATTCTCCTAGGCACTACTTATCTTAGACGTATGAATAAGAGGGAAGAGGTCAGGATCGAGAAGAAAGGAAACAGGATCACATTCGATGGAATCGAGGAAGCGTTGTCGATTAACGAAATTCACATCTCTGAACCAAAAGACCGAAGACTACACATCCTCCTAGATGGACCTGGTCTGATAATCACATTAACTGAAGATGAATTCATTAGCATTGCTTCCTCTCTGAAGGGAGTCAAGCTTAAACCCCTTTATAAGACTGAGATCTCGCAAATCGGTGTGGTAATACGATTAGAGGCTGATTCTCTGCACGTTATCGTTGTGATGGATTGGTCTCTCCATTCCATCTTCAGTAACGTCGATGGGGAAAGGATCAGATTAGATTTCGGCCCATTATGCGAGTATAACGATTGTATCTATTATGCATTCTTTAGTAAAAACAACTGGATATATATGTTAAAGATGAGATCTGTGGATGGACAGATGGACGTCGAGTTCAGGAGAATAAGCCCACATGTTTTAAAAAACGAGCTCGTCTTTTATACTTTAGGAAACAAATTCGGTTTACTGTAGGTCCTTATATAAAACACCTGATCTTATAAATAAGGTTTCAGGAAAAAGTTTTAAAAAAGCTGAAGGTAACTCTTATCTCATGAAAGAGAGAGAAGTAGAAGCTAAAAGATTGATAGGTAAGAAACAGGTGAGGGGAAAGATATACGAATATGAATACTATACGTTACCTCTAAACCTGTATATACCTAAGTCCATGGTGGAAAAGTTTGGCGTCAAGTATATGCTGCAAGTAGATGAAGACACAGGAACAATAACCATAAAGCCAAGAAGCTCATGACCCACCTCACTAAGTTTTTGAAAATATTATTGTTTTCTTAAAAATTATTTTCTTAGTACCTTCTCTATTAAGTCTTTGACTTCGTACGGAGTCTTTGCCAGTGGAATCCCTGCTTCCCTGAAGGCATTGACTTTACTTTCGAAAGTCCCCATACCCATATAAACTACGGCTCCTGCGTGCCCCATTCGTTTTTCCCTAGGTGCCGTCATCCCCGCTATATAAGCTACCACCGGTTTCGTTATTTTACCAGCCTTTTTGAGCTGAGCTACGCGTTCTTCCATAGTACCTCCTATTTCACCTATAACAACTATGGCCTCAGTCTCAGGGTCGTCTTGGAAATCGAGAACGGCCTCTTGCATTGGGGTACCTATTATAGGATCTCCTCCTATACCTATAACAGTAGACTGACCGTATTGCCTCAGGATACTTGCCACCTCATAGGTCAGAGTTCCAGATCTGGACACTATGCCTACCATTCCCCTGTTGAAATATTTAGAGGGAAGTATGCCTATGAGGGATTCGCCTGGTGCTATAAGACCTGGGCAATTAGGGCCCACTATCCTTGTACCTCTTACTTTAGCATACCTCACAAACTTCGCTACCTCCACTACGGGTATATGTTCCGTAATTATAACCACGAGCTTCACACCTGAGTCCACGGCCTCATAAACAGCCTCTGGGGCATATTTAGCTGGTACAAAAATTATGGAAGCATCTATTTCGTGCTCCTTTGCGGCCTCAGCTACAGTGTCATAGACTGGTACTCCGTTGAGCTTAGAACCTCCTTTTCCAGGGCTCACTCCAGCAACTATCTTTGTTCCATACTTTAACATGAGAGAGGTATGAAAGCTACCTTCCTTCCCGGTTATTCCCTGGACCAGTACCTTAGTATTGGAATTCACATACGTAGTGCATCACCTATGGCACTGATGGCGTCTTCGTATGTCTTTATTCCGTACGTCTGGAGAATTCTCTTTCCTTCCTCTTCGTTAGTTCCAGTGAGCCTAACGAAAATGGGTTTACCTATCTGTTTATAGGCCTCTATTATTCCTCTAGCGACGTCGTCACATCTCGTTATTCCACCGAAGATATTAACGACGATCTTCTTCACCTTTGAGTTATTCCCTACACGCAGTATGGATTTGGCTATCTTTTCTGCATCTGCTCCTCCCCCCACATCTAAGAAGTTCGCTGGACTACCTCCCATTATCTTAACCAGATCCATAGTTGCCATGGTTAGACCAGCACCGTTGCCTATTATCCCTATATCTCCATCCAGTTCCACATATGAGTCACTCTCCTCTTTCCTTCCCAGTTCACTGATTATGTCTTCGTGCCTATAGAGCGCATTGTCATCCAATATAACCTTAGAGTCCAAGGCAAGTAGACCTTCCTCAGTCACGGCGAGAGGATTTATCTCAGCTAACTCTGCATCATATGTTAGAACGAGGTCTAGCAAGCCTCGGAGTACAGTCTCTAAGCCCCTGACACCGAGATACTTCTCTACAGCTTCGACATCGAATCTCATAACCCTTCTATCCAAGGGGATCTTGAACGTCCTGACCTCCTTACTCTCTTCTATATTTATCCCGCCAAAAGGCGAGGCTACTATCATGGGGTTCCCAGATTCCCTGTCCATCATGGTGGAGAGATATATCTCCCGTGTATGGGGTATAAACTCCTCTACGAGAAAGGTTCCAATGCCCTGAGCTCTCATTTCGAGAATTGTTGAATACACGTCATCGGTTACCTTTACTAGGCCTCTCTTTCCTCTCGCACCCTCTAGGAGTTGAGCTTTAACTACAGCCTTTCCATCCCATTTGATGGGTTCCTTAGTGACGACGCCCTTAGGTACCCGTATTCCCACTTTTTTAAAGAGAAGCTTTCCCTCATACTCGTACAACTTCATGGGTATCTATAATTACTTTTGCACCACTGTTTAAGAATGCATCTATCACATTTAGGTGTTCCTTGTAAACAAGAAGCTTTTCCAACAGAGCCTAAACCTGCATGCAAAATCTTAAACGAGTAGATATCTTTCGTTACGTTTTGAGACACAAGTTTAGGTACTTCGGACCGCCTGAGCTCTACTCCCAGGTATCTACTTAATACCCTCCTCGAGTATTCTGATGCCGGAAAGACAGGTTGATGTCCGGCAAAGAGAAGAATGGAATCTACCGTCTCCTCTCCAAGTCCATTAACCTTGAGTAGTTCACTCCTCATTTCTAACTTTAGGAGGTTACTGAGCCCACCGTTCTCCACCACAAAAGATGCAAAGGCCCTCAACCTAGTTGCCTTGGTCTTGTAGAAGTTCACTGCCCTAATTTTTCTCGCTAAGTCCTCCTCGTCTAACCTAGAGATTGCTTCGATGGTAGAGAGACCCTCTTCCCTGAGAGCCAACAATATCCTCTTAACCGTTTCCCACTTTGTCATCTGGACTAAGAAGGCTGAGATCACTATCTCGTCTGCCGACTCTAAGTTGTCCCACCATCTAAAAGAGCGAGGATCTGAGATTATCCATCCCTGTCGTGCCAGTGCCTCTCTCTCCCTTTCAAATATTTGGATGAGCTCGTCAAAGGTTATTCAGGATCACCTGAACCAATCTTTCTGTACCGGGCTTATGGGTCTTGGGCCTCCTGGGTGAGTTTATGGAGTTCAGAAGCTCCACCTCTGAAGCCCAAGTGTTTGGATCGTCCATGAATGTTGCCCCTATGATCTCAGCGTAGGCCTTAGCGTCGGAGAAAGTAGTTGCCCTCACTAAGGATCTGTTGAATACCATGATTACACTCTTATTATAGAGAATAGATGCCTCCATGGCAGTCTTCCCTTGATGGGTTATCACAAGCGACGCGTTGGCTAAATACTTCTCCATGTCCGGATCGAAGTCGAAGACCTTCCAGCCTAACCCTTTGTACCTCTCTGGGTTCACCTTTCCTGTCTGCAGGATCACGTTGGGTAACTTGAGCTTGGCGAGGACGTCGAACAGACGTTGAAATCCCTCTGTACCAGCTGTGACGAAAACATATCCCTCGTCCTTGGGAACGTACCTGGGCCTCTGGAGTATAGGTCCGACCACAACTCCGTTCTTGTATAGTGACCTCTGTTCTTCCCAGTGAAGGAAAACACCCTTGGCAAATGCAGAAATGATCCTGATAGCCTTCCCTCTCGTGAATATCCTGTCCTGGCTCTCGATGGCGAACACCTTAGATCCCTTCAGGTAACCGAAGAAGGACGGCAACAATGAGTGATTGGACCCAGTAGCTAGAATTACTTTATACTTGGGCAGAAGCGATGATTGTACCAGAGACTCGACACCCTTATAGATTGCGTGCAGATCGGACTCTAAGGGTTCCCTAGGCTTAGGTAGTTCCCATATCTTGTTGGCCAAGGGTTCTAAGAGCTTCCTCGAGTAGGAATCCCCCGTCGGAATCACGAAATCCGGCTTAAAGGGTAGATAATCCGCTACAGCCTTGGCGAAACCTGAGTGGCCTCCTCCACTGGCCACGATCAAGAGATCCCGCATTAACGTATAACATTATTACCTTAAACTATTTTAAAGGCTATCCATGGAGTACAAAGCTGTATGGCTCAAGGGAGGTATAGTCCTCGCACTGAACATGCTGGAGGCAGGCCGAAGGGTATATCAAATAGGTCTTGGGGAAAGGGACTTCTACGTTGACGTTATAGCCGATTCTTCTTTGTCGCTAGAGGAAGCAGAGAACTTTGCAACTTACAAAGATCATGACTTCACTATAAATAACGGAAAGGTTGTAAGCAAGTTCGGGGAGATCAGCCTCCTGGATGAGACCAAACCTTCTGGTAATCCGAGGTACTTCAAAATCCTTAACGTCTCTGTTCATCATGTGAGCCCAGACTTTCAGGTAGTGAGAATCAGGGCCGTGGCTTTCGAAACGGAGGAGCAACTCAAGGACTACCTGGAGTGGTTAGAGAAGGCATCGGAGACCGACCATAGGGTACTTGGGGAAAAGATGGATCTCTTCAGTTTCCATGAGGAGAGTGGTCCTGGTCTAGTGCTGTTTCACCCTAAAGGTCAACTGATAAGAAACGAAATGATAAACTATATGAGACAAATAAATGATTCAATGGGATATAACGAAGTATATACCTCTCACGTGTTCAGAACCGTCCTCTGGAAGATAAGCGGGCATTACGAGATGTACAGGGATAAGATGCTAATATTTCAGAAGGATGATGATGAACTAGGAATTAAGCCGATGAACTGCCCCGCACATATACTCATCTATAAGTCGAGGGTTAGGAGTTACAAGGACTTACCCATCAGGTTCTCCGAGTTTGGAAACGTGTATAGGTGGGAGAAAAAGGGGGAACTCTACGGTCTCCTCAGAATACGTGGTTTCACTCAGGATGATGGACATATTTTCCTTAGGGAAGATCAGATTAGGGAGGAAGTTAAACTTCTAGTAAAGAAGACCTTGGAAGTTCTAGGAAAGTTTGGCTTCAAGGGGGACGACGTTAGGATAAACTTGAGTACCAGGCCGGACGAGAGCATTGGGACAGACGAGCAATGGGAGAAGGCAACCAGCGCGTTGCACGAAGCTCTCGGGGAACTTGGTATCTCATTCATCATAAAGGAGAAGGAGGGGGCATTCTATGGGCCTAAGATAGACTTCGATATTAGGGACAGCTTGGGAAGGTGGTGGCAACTTTCCACAATTCAGGTAGACTTCAACTTACCTGAAAGGTTTAAACTGGAATACGTAAATGCGGACGGAAGTAAGAAGAGACCAGTAATAATTCATAGGGCGATCTATGGTTCCATAGACAGAATGATGGCAATCCTACTTGAGCACTTCAAGGGCAAGCTTCCCTCTTGGCTCTCCCCAGTTCAAGTGAGGGTACTACCCATTACTGAGGATATTCACGAGTATGCGGTGAAAGTGGCTGAGGCTCACAGGAGCAAAGGTATTAGGGTGGAGCTAGACCCTAGTGGAGAGACTCTCTCTAAAAGGATTAAGAGAGCTTACGATGAAGGTGTGCCATATATAGTTATAGTAGGTAGGAAGGAAGCACCAGAAAATAAAGTCACAGTGAGGGGAAGATCCAATATTGAGGTTAAGGGTGTACCCTTAGAAAGATGGTTAGAAGCTCTAGTAGAAGAAATAAGAGAGAGGAACACCGAGAACGTCGCTCTAAAGATGATATCATGACTGAGGTAAGATACGGCCTTTATAAGAGTTCCATTGGACCTATAACGGTCATCGCAGAGGATGACGAAATTACGATGCTTGACTTTTGCGATTGCGTAGAGAAGGGCCTCATGAATAACGAGTGGTTCTCGGATCTCTTTCAAAAACTTGACATGTATTTCCAGGGAAAGAGGGTAGAGTTTACGGTAAAAATTAGATTGCCCATGAACCCCTTTAGACAGAGAGTTTTCAAAGAGGTCATGAAATTACGATGGGGAGAGATCACTACCTATAAGCATGTTGCTGAGAGGATAGGTAGCTCACCCAGAGCTGTCGGGACCGCCCTTTCCAAAAATCAAACTCTATTACTGGTTCCCTGTCACAGAGTTATAGCGGAAAGCGGGATTGGAGGCTATTCGAGGGGGGTTGACATAAAAAGAAAACTATTGAAACTAGAAGGCCACGAATTCTAGTCCTCGATGATAGGCTCTACCTCATCTTCCCCCACGTTCCATCTCTTCAATGCTCCCTCTATGCCGAAGGTTTTAATGTCTTTAATAATGTTTGAGAAATGCTTGTCTAATATCTCAGCACAATCGGACGGTATCCTAGCTCTAAGCTCCGTGTAAATGCTCCTTATGACTTTCACATCTTCTATATCCATTCTTCATCACGTGAAGCCGTGTCTAAAGAGGTAGAGACACTCAACCGACTTTGTATATCTAATCTATGTTCCATTCTATTTTAGCCAATTATGATCTTCTAATTTGAATTAAAATGACTATAAGAGAACGATGTTAATAATTGGAGTGACGGACACCGAATTAAGTTAATGAGGTGGAAATGGACTGAATTCGAAGGAGTTCCTAGGAAAGGACTCCAGTTCTATATTATCTTTGGTTAACGTTGAGATGATAATACGAATATCCCTCACCGCAGGTGAGTAAGTTACAGAGTAGTTTCGGTCCTTGACTTCTGGTAGAAGGAGCACAAGCAGGTGGATAAGTTAAACTTTTGTACTTTCTAGGGCTGATCTCTATAGTGCCGCGGTAGCTCAGCCTGGCTAGAGCGCTGCCCTGGTAACCTACCTGGGCAGGCAGAGGCCCCGGGTTCAAATCCCGGCCGCGGCTTCTACATGAAAGTTTGTGGTTTCCTAACGTATGTCGGTCTCCTAATCATTTGCAGAACGACAGAGTTTCCGTTGCTCATTCTATCGATAGCATAAATTACTAGAATTTTCAGTTTCCTTCTTTTCAGAGCTTTCAATTCGTCCTCTATACGCTCCAGTTCCTGGGCCAGTTCCCCAGTCATTTCTTCGCTTAGGCCTGTATTTTTAATATCATGAATTTCCTTCTCTATCTCTCCAACTATTTTCATGAGGTTTTCGTCCTCTATATACCTCGTGGCCTCTATCAGCCTTTTTGCGGCCTCAACTTCATTATCCTGGTTCAAATAGTCAATAATCCCTAAGAGCGTGTCCAGCATAGATAATATATCTTTATAACTTCACTCAATAAAAAGCTATTTGACTATCAGCACAGGAACTCTCGCTTCTTGTACAACTCTACTTGAAACACTGCCCAAGAAAACACGTTTGACCGTGGATAGACCCCTGCTTCCCATCACGATCGGGCGATTCAGGGCTCCATTGCGATTTCTATTTGTTTCTATAGAATGAAAGTGACTTAATTGATCCTACATCAGTAACACTAAAAAGGGGACGAGCGCTAGGTCATACCATGAGATCTATATCCAATCACGTGGTGACCTCGCTCGTCCCCGAGTTACTTGGGAAGGACGCGCTATTAAATGAAACGGTGGCTGAGATCGAGAGGAGGGCCCTGGAGGAGGCGGAGAGGACCTCCCCCAGGTACGCCAGGGGGAAGGAGGTGAGGAGGAGGGGTTACGCCAGGTACAGGTTCTTGAAGGGGTTCAAGGTCTCCCTCCTGGGGAGGAGGGTAGTGTACGGGCTGGAGTGGGTCACGGTGAGGTTGCCCGTGCTGTACAGGGGAGGGGAGAGGGTGAGGACGAGGGTGGAGGAGCTGCTCAGGGAGGAGGGGCTGATGCTCAGGGCCCTCCTCCTGCCCGTGTTGGGAGGGAACGCCAAGCTCTAAACCCAGGAGCTGGAGGTGAGGGGGGACTTCAAGTACGTGGTCGTGGTCGGGAAGTACGTGAAGTTGAGGGGAGGGAGGAGGGGGGTCCTGATCGCGTTGGGACTCACCGACCACGGTGTGAGGGCCGTGCTTGACGTGATCCTGACCGGGGAGGAGAGCGTCGTGAGCTACTGGAACCTCCCGGTGAGGCTGTGGAGGTACAACCTCACCCTGGTCGTAGCCGACGGGGCGAAGGCCCTAGACACGGCAATCTCCCGCTCCGGGATCAAGGTCGCGAGGCAGACCTGCCTGGTCAACCTCAAACGAAGCAGGAGGGTGAGGGTCTTGCTGGACCTCCTCCTCTCCCTCGCCGAGTCCGTCCCCACCCGTGGCTCTCCCCTCCTCTCCTACCTCCTCGCCCCCAGGGAGGC
>Ga0081474_116803_pt1 | contig 41006 bp, 41 predicted proteins | sample OneHunmetagenome_2_FD_70978 | JGI IMG/M metagenome (GOLD analysis project Ga0081474, IMG submission 70978) | Ferrous microbial mat communities from One Hundred Spring Plain, Yellowstone National Park, USA v2 (version 2) | ecosystem: Environmental > Aquatic > Non-marine Saline and Alkaline >... | reverse complement strand
TATCGAAACCCTTCTCCCTCATCACCTTTTCATGTTCTTCCGAGTTTGTAGTACCCTTTGGATTGACTAGAATAACGTTGAAACCTAACCTAAGTGCTTTAATAACACCGTGAATTAACATTTGCCTCTTAGCGAAACGCGAAACCTTCCTATTACCACTCCTACTCCAAGTGAACCTCCTCTTCTTAACTAGGAATAAGTCCTCAAAAACTACGTAATCAACACCAACCCTTGATAGGAAATTGAGGGCTTGTGATAGAGCATTCAAACGCAAAGCCGTAGCTTTCCCTTCAGGAAAACCTGGTCTAGTAACGTCCGAATACCACCACGTCTTTTCAGTAACAACTTTACCCTCCTCATTAACTACAACAACGTTCAACCTATCACTATTTAAATCAAAACCGGCAACCAAACCGTAACCATTGGGTTTCGGCGAAGAGAAGTGCTTTAAGTACAACCAGAGTGGGATTTGGAGGTGAATCATAGGGTAATGCTTGAAACTTACTACAGCACCATAACCCTCCTCCTTCCTTCGAGATAACTCCTCTAGCTCAGAAAGTAATGGTAAGTACTCCTTGCCTAAGTACGCCTTCCCGTGAACCCACTTACCCCATGGGTCTTTAACTTTAACTTCAACGTGGTCTTGAAAAACGTGAAACTTAATCCCCCTATTACCATTATCAGCTTTATTGCCTCTACAAGCGATCCATCTCTTTTTAATCTCAACCTTATTACCATTAACAAGAGCTAAAGCCTGCTTATAAGCAGTCTCTGCATAAAAGGCGTAAGGGATGATATTATACAACTCCTTAACAGCATCATTTAATGAAACTCCTTTTAAAGCCAGGTTGATCCCAGCCTTCACAGCCTTTGAGTAATAATAAGCAATCCTTGAGATTCTTTCAACGTCTTCAAACTCAACCCTACCATTTATTGTAACAAACTGGAAGTTATCAATTGCTTCCTTAGAGCCAATTAATTTACTCCTCATCATCCGGTAGGATGACAATTATAATCACCTCCTTTCCAGCAATTTTCCCAGCCTTCTCTTTCACACTCTTGGGGATGTATATTGCATACCTCTTCTCACCGTACTTATCACTACCAGCTGAGGATATGACACCTCTGAAAACTATCTGCTCCATATGTTGTAAGTAGCGGAAAAATTTATAAATTTTTGTGATAACATTAAATTGGAGGTGCCACTATGAAGTCTGTGAGCAGTTGCGAGGTGGAGGAAGGCACCCAATGAAACTCCCCATGTCCTTGAAGGGAGTGGTTTAACTACCGCTCCCGTAGACGGCATGGAGAGGGAGAAGGAGTGATGAGGCTAAGTGATTAATAGTCACGAAAAGTGACTATTAGTCACGATGAAGGCTGAACTCTCCAGAAGCTAAACTCCCTGCGGAATACTGGAAACTGATGGCAATCCCTGAAACACTCCGGAGAATATACCCCCAGTTAATACGTAGGTGTAGTGAAAGCTCAGGGCAGTTATTATCAACAATATTCCTATGAAATACAAAGACGAGAAAAATGATTTACCGTATGCTATGGCTATAGACACGCCGTTGGCGAACGATAATGCCACCAATATCGCCAGGAAGAGTATGGAGAGCTCGGGTATACTGACCTGACCTAACGTAAAGATGGAACTTATGACGTTAGTGGTGAATATGTTCTCGAAGACTTGTATAAGGGCCAGGAGGGCCCCTCCTATCGCAGAGCTCGCAGCCTGCATGGCATATACCGAGGCCTCAAACGCCCTGCCGTTCTGTTCTCTCCTGGCCCTTAGGTTCAGGAGTGCTACTCCAACTTTCGATATGGTCTCGCCTACTTCCTTGACGTTACCGCCCAGCTCGATGGTCGCCGAGAGTATCCTGTTCATCATGAGTATGAGGACGCTCCCGCTCTCCTCTCCCATCATCTCGAATATGATGGACTTCTTAACCCCATACTTTAGTCTGTTGAGGGACACGGTTACTAACGGTCTCATTGTTCCCAGATCACCTCGCATGACACTGAGGAGGGTGTCCATGAGGTTGTTTACGACGGAGAAGGTCCTGGAAAAGTAAGTGACGAAGGCTACGTAGTGTCTCTCTAGTGTACTGAGCCTCCTCTCCCTCAACCTGAAATACGTTCCTGCACCCACGAGGACTCCACCCCCCAAGGCCACCCAGACGAAGTTCCTACCCATCATCATGAGTATGACGCAGCTCATCACGGCAAGAATGCCCATAACTCTTTCATATCTCCTCAAGAGGATGTAAACTTCGGGTCTGTACAGGAGGTAAATTACTAACGTCATGAGTACGATTACCATCACCATGGCCAGAGATAGCAACTTGAGTGCCGAGGTGCCTACGTCGAACAGTATGGAGATCAATGTTAGGTTGACCATGAGGAAGACGAGGGAACTGCTTAAGCTACCATATATGGCCAGAAAGTTGTTCATGGAGTCTATCTTCCTATTCATGTTGGCCTCATAATCGTTCAAGGTCATCTCTATCTCCCTGTTCAGGAAAGATATCATGTTGTCACCGTGGAACAGAGCCTGGGAGAACCTGATGATGAACTCCCTGAAGGGTTTTATGTAAACCTTAGAGCTAACCACGTTTATGGCAGTGGAGAATTTGTACCTATAACCGTGAATCAAGGTCTTTAACTTGCTGAAGGTCTTAGAGTACTCACCGAAATACTCAAGACCAGAGAGGAGAACCACTATGGTCTCTGGGGGGAGATCAGCTGTAAAGAGGGCCAGCATGTAGGCTATGAGGAAGATGAACCTGGAGTCCAACTCTTCTTTACTACGTAACGGCAATCTGTCTCACCGCCTCCTCTAGACCGATCTGTCTAGCCTTGAGAATCCATTCCCACACCCGGAAGTAGTTGAACACACCCTTCTCTATCAAGAGATTTATGAACTTTGACCTCAAGTTCAACTCTTCGTAGAGGACGCTCATATTTCTCCTGTCTATCCCCCTCCTCACCGCTATCTTGTTCTCTATCAGGAACGAGGAACCCTTGCCTGCGAAGTTTATCTGATCATAAACGGGATCGTAAGTGAAGGCAGGTACGAAAACCACATCGTTGGTTATGGGATCCACGTCGATTATCTCGTCCACCTCTATGACTCTCCTCACTGAGTTACCCTTCTTGTCGTACAGGGCACTCTGGAAGAGGGCTATGTTAAGGTTGTTGATATAGGACTTAGGAACCTCTATGGGGTAACCGCTGAGCCTCTGGACCAACGTCCTGATGTTGGCTGCGTGGAAAGTTGCCATCACAGAGTGTCCAGTTTGCATGGCCTGGAAGGCCACGTTACCTTCCCTGTCCCTTATCTCCCCCACAAGTATGTAATTGGGCCTCTGTCTCAAGGCTGCCTTGAGGAGGTCGAACAACTTCACCGTGCCCTCGCCCCCGGTCTCCCTGGTCACTTCTGCGACCCAATTCTCGTGGGGGACAGTTAGCTCAGGGGTGTCCTCAATGGTGACGATCTTCTGATTGGGCTTAATGAACGCGGTGATGGCGTTAAGCGTAGTTGTCTTTCCTGAGGCAGTTTCCCCACACACGAAAAGGTTCATTCCCTCATCGAGCATCATCCACAGGTAACCGGCCAATGTTGGTGAAATGGTTCCCCCTGCCACTAGCTGGGTTATACTCATGGGCACCTTGCTGAACTTCCTGATAGTGAGGTTAGACCCCCTCCTGCTTATATCTGTGCCAAAAACGAAGTTAACTCTCGATCCGTCTGGAAGAGAGGCATCGATTATGGGCCTGTTGTGGGATACGGGCCTCAACGTCTTCTCGCTCAGGGTCACTATCAGTTCGTCCAACTCCTCTTGAGTATCAATCTTGATGGAGGTCTTCATGGGGCCGAAGAGCTTGTGAACTATGTAAACGTGACCCAATCCAGGGAGGCTGATGTCCTCAATGAATGGATCCCTTATTAGGGGCTCTATGGGTCCTGAATAGAGCTTGTCCCTTACGAAGTGATACATGAGGTACTCCCTGTTGAATTCTCTAACCTTCACCTTGGCCAGCAACCTCTTCATCTTCTCCTCCTTTTCTTGTACTGTCTCTGGGACCTTTTCCCTGTAGTTTATGATCTTAGCGAACTGAACCTCTGCCTCATCCAGGATCCTCTGTGGAGGCCTGGGAGGTTCGATCACGATGTACTGAAAGTATCCGTCATCTGACTTCCTGCTCGTTACGTGAACGAAGATCCCATCAGACACTCTGTAGACTATGTTGAAGACCCTAGAACCCTTATATTTGGAGGGATCGTCTACCATCTCAGGCCTCTCCTCCAGTGAAGCCAAGTATTTATCCAGGTATTCGAAGGCCATGGTCACGCCCTCGAGAGGGTGAGCGGTACTACCTTAATGCCTAGGCTGGGATCAACATCGAAGGACACGGAGTCTGAGCCGAAAGTTCCCTCGCTTGTCTTGATCTTCTCGATTACCTTTAGTCTCCTGTTACCTATGCTGGCAGAGCTGGTCCTGAAGTAAACGTCGACCTCACTCTTCACCCTGGTACCAAAGTCCTCGGGGAAGGCGTTGGGATGAACAGTTATGATTATTCCCTTCCCCTCAGTGACCGCAACCCTCAGTCCCCTGAGGAACTCCATTAAGTCCTCCCTCCTAGAGAAAGTTGAGATCACTGTCAGACTGTCGATCAAGAGGAAGTCTCTCACCCTCTTTATGAAGTCCAGGATAACGTAGAGCAACCTCTTGGCCAATGAGGAGTTCCAGCTGAACCTACTGGTGTTCAGTGGAGCCACTCCCAGCTTTCCCCTAAGGAAGAACGGTATAAGGTCCACCTTTACTTCCCTCATCTTCCTCAGGTAACCGTAAGTGGACTGCTCAGTGGTGATCACGTAACCACTCTTCCCCGAAGAAAGGAGACCGTATATGAACTGAGCAGCCATGACGCTCTTCCCAGTTCCGTGATCCCCTTCAATTAGGATTAGGGCGGGGAAGGGAATTCCTCCAAGCCTCCTGTCCAGCTCCTCGTTCATTGTCCTTATTATCAAAGTATACCCCTCCACACAGCGGAGCTCCCGTAATTGGAGGAGAGTATCACTATCCCAGCTGTGCCCTGGTAGGGAGGATAGGGGAGTACTATCTCCAGTTTCCCGATCCCCCCAGGCTCAAGCAGTCCATCGAGTGAGGTCCACTGGTACGCCACGGGGTTCGAGGAGAAGTTATAGAGGGATAGGCTGAGGACTGGCTTCCCGCTAACGTTTGCGCAATACTGAACTAGGACAGCGAAGTGGTTGAACTCCCAGAGGGGCACAGACCCGTTATTGGTGACGAATACGTATAGGTAGGTACCTGAGACTGAGGTGGAGGTTATGTAAATCCTGGAGTTGAGTTGATTGATGTAGAGGTCCTGTCTCGAAGACTCGGCATGTTCCACCACGCTCACCACGTTTGTGATGGCCAGGAGGAGGAAACCGAAGGTGGCCAAGCCTACGAACATGGTCAGCGAGAACGCCATGACGTTGGAGACACCCATCAGACCACCTCGAATACGTAGTCCGTTTGGTAACCGTTCTGGGTAACAAACATGACTTCGTAGTACTGATTGGGTTGAAGTTGGGAAGGTAGAGTTACAGTCACGGCAGCTGTACCCCCAGGGGAGAGGACAGAGACGCTGGAGGTCCAACTGGGAGGGGAGGATGCTGAGTAGCCCACCTGTTGGAGCTGATACACCTTGCCGAAGTACACCGACGAGAAAGGCATGTACACCTCTGTCTCCCCTATGTTCTGGACGTAAAATACTACGGTCGTAGGGGAGGTGTTGGTAGCATATATTACCTTGACGTCTGTGACCAACCTCTGGGACAGTCCAGTGGACATTGAACTCATCCCTGAACTGATGCTGCTCACCGAGAAGTAAACACCGGCAACCAAGATTCCCACCAGCGTCACGCTAGCTATAACTAGGATCGCCTCACTGACTATTTCCCCTGCCATCACCTTCACCTAGTATTACCGACATATACCTTACGAGGTCAGAGTCCACGGAGTCGTAACTTCTGGCTATGTCGTAAGCCAGGAGGGCAAGTTCAGTTGCGTCTATCTTGGGCCTGTTCTTATGGATTATCTCCTCTATTTTTGCTATCATCTCTAGATCCCTTGGTGTTATGAGGTCCAGATTGATGAGTGCCCTAATCTTGGACTTGTCATAGTCAAGGACTGCCAGCAGAACTGAGAGCTGAATCAACTTCTTGAGGTCTATCTTGCTCAGGGCTACTGTGTCAATCCTCTGTTGTGGAGACTGTAGTGAGCCCTGTAAAGTAGAGGATGAGGGGTGTTCCTCGTGATCGTTCACGGGAATGTTGTTGAAGGGAGACTCAACGTCGCTCTTGTAAGCCTTCAAGGCCAAGGCCAAATCCTCCAAGTTCTTACCCAATGCCTCGACCGACTGCTTGAACTCAGCAGTGCTATCACTGATCAGCTTGGTTATGTCGCTCTGCATCTTCTCTATCCTCGTGGTTATCTTGCTCAAGTCTTGCTGAGGAGGAACCGATGGGAGTGGAGGGGGCTGCTGTGTCTGTGTGGGTTGAGGAGATTGAGGTGGGGGATTAGTTGAGCCTCTCCTAAACGTTAGCCCCCTAGGTCTTAACACAAAAAAGAATAGTAAAACGAAAAACACGGAGAGAGGAATGCTTACGGAAACGAAAACAACAAAAAATTGACTTGAGAGGAGGTCTCCCATATATATTGCCTCCTAAAAAATTATCCTATGGAAGTCACGGACCCTTCTGGCTGGTAGATGTACTCTGAGAGGGTCAGCGGGGATCCTATGTTGGGCGTTATTTGGATATTTATGGTCTGATATTCGAAGACGTGGCTGCCGACGTTAGGACCAAACAGTATCATGAAACCTATGGTCGAACCTGCTGGGGCTATTGCGCTACCCACTAATGGGTCACCAGCAACGGGAAATGAGAAAGCGAATGTCTGATTGACGAAGACGTAATAATTGACCGTACTACCATTTATCGTCAGCGTAAAAGTGAAGTTATTATCATGCTTAAGCCAAACCGGCTCTGACGACAGTGATATTACTGAATAATTTATATAGATAGGTGAATTTTTCACACTTTTGAGAGTTTCATTGAGTGCCAGGAGAGCATAGTAGGGGTTTGGGTAATACTCATAGGTGTTACCTCCACTGCTCACGCTATCTAGTAATGTCAGGTAATTCCCGCTAACATATAGTGTCCCTGGATTTGGAACAGTTAATAGAGTATATTTGTATATATTTGATAACGTTAAGCCTTCCTGTGTCGCCACGAAGGAGAGTCCCGTGGTCGCCGGATCCAGCTCAACGCTCGAAACCCCAGACGTGGGACTCACAGTGAAATAGATCCAATAGCTCTTAGAGTTTGTTGGATAGTTAACTGCATAAAGCACTGAACTGGAAACAGTCAGTGCAGTCGACGCAGTCTCTTCACCCTTATTTATTGTAGTCTTTGCCTTCTGCGTGACGAATAGTCCCATGTTTATAGCTACGAAGGCTAGTACCGAAGCAGTTATTATGAAAGCTATTAGAATTATCGCAGTATCTAGGCCTGCTAGACCCTTACGCCTGACTAGCCTGTTATAGCTTTGGACCACCTTCTTGAGTTTTCCCATCCGCTTTCACTCCTTTAGTTGGGTGGGTTTACGCCCTGTTTTAAAGATGCTCAGATCTTTCGACTGATGATCGTATGGTAAGCTGTTAGCAAATGAAAACGTAAAAGCGCCACTCTAATTCTCACGTCGTTTACACAGAATATTTAATCTTTTTTATATTTAAACAACATTAATTTCAAATAAATGATACGTTGGCACTAGAGTCCCTAAGGCCTCGTTCATAATTCAGGAGGTGCTGTCAAAACACCTCCGATACGATTCATTAAATTAACTTTTAAGGATTATATCGGATTTAAGGGATTGATTTATATTCCAAGGACACCTTTACAACTTTCGGACACGTATGTTCCAGAGGATCACACATAGATAGATCTTCGCTCTTCCCAAATAAGTAAGACTCTGTCTCCGATTGATCTGAATCTTTGATTAGCCTAGAAAGTTGACAAATAAAGTTAACAAAACAAATTTTGTCGTACCCATTCCCAGGAGATGACGCATTCGTCTCGTCAACGTTGAACCTTGTACCTTTGAGCTCACAACTTATACCGCATGATAATCGTGTACGTTTGTCCAAAGACCGGTTAGTTCCCATCCGGTCTAAACGAAACATAGTTGCGACCCGTGAAGTCGTAGTCGGATGAAGATTGCAAGTCGAAACTCTCACTTCCCTTTAAAATCGGGAGGGGCCCTATCCTCACATGCTCTACTTCCTAGGATACGAGGTGGTCACTAACGGCAGTATAATCTACGTGTTCTACTTACTGAACTTCACCAATCATAGCTCGGTTTTAATCACCGTAGATCCGACAACACACACTGTGCTCAACTACTCCACGGCATGGCCAATTTCAATTCTCGCCCTACAGCTGACCGGAACTCCCTCTAACTACGTGCTGGGTAACAATAATGTGCCTGCAATAGAATCTGTAGAGGGTAACACCATCATCGTCATATCTTACAATCACGTCCTACTGGAGGAGGTCTCCCATGGACAGACCACCAGGCTAGTGTACGCTAACTTCCCAGGTTTAGCAAACGAGAGTCCTCCAGACTTCTGGTCGCTTGCCGGTCATGTTGATTTACTGCCCTTCAACCTCCTGACAGCTTTAGGAATTCTCGCCGGGCTTCAACTCTATCTCGTCCTCAGGAGGGTGATACGTTGATCCTGGTCAGAAAGGAGGACGTCTCTTGGCTCTCTGTGGGCCTTGCCTTCCTATCGGTTACGTTCTCCTTCGGACTTAATCTAACTCTGGGGAGGACCACCTTTCTGCATCTCCTGTATTCCCCACTCCTGGCACAGTTGCTGGTCATAGCCTCTGCTTTAGCTCTCTCTACCAGAATGGGTTATTACGTCTTTTCTTTGCCCATAGCTTTCCTCTCCTATTTGGTTCCCGTGGAGTACGTGTCCCTCGTCGTGCTTTTGATAGCCGTAAGCTCGGTGAGAGCTTTACCGACCTTCGCAAGGGAAATATTGCTTGCTATTGATGCCTTTGGGTTAACCTACGTCATTTTCGCCTTGTTAGGTATCAGACTCAACCCACTGGCCATACCTATGGCCGTAGTCCAGGCTGGTGCACCTATCCTAATACCCGTTGTACTATTCGCTGGCATCCTTTACGGGCTCAAGGTTAGGGGGGAGGATGTAGAACCTCAGAGTATCAATCCAGTCTTAGCGGTCTTGCTTGGTCTCGTGATAACTCTGATCCCTATGACTCAACTCAACTCATTACACGTTCCTGAGACTGTGGACTGGAGGTATTACTCCCAGTGGTGGGAGTCCCCCACCATGGGATGGTTCTTCTTCTCGAGACCCCTCTACCTTCTCATGTTCTTCCCCTTCGCCAGACTGTTGGGTCCCTCGATTATGGGGGAGTTACAGCTTCCCGTGTTGACCGTCCTCCTGTGGATCTCGTCCTACAAGTTGGGAGAGGCAGTAAAACCTGGGCTAGGACCCCTGTCGTCCTTCATGGCTGTAGTCTCGCCGACGTTGCTGACCTTCCTATATTCAGGCCTGCAGGCAAACCTATTCTCCATCTCTTTGATGTACTTGTCATTGGCCTACATAATTGAGGGCAAGGTGTGGCAGAGCGTTTTAACCTCATATGTCTCCATGTTCTCCCACATCTATGCGTGGGCCCAAATAGAAGGAGGCATATTGCTCTTTTGCCTGATTTCCTTCCTACTAACCAGAAAGATAGGGAAGCCACTAAAAACGTACGTCCTCTTCACTTCATTTCCCTTCATACTGGGCTTCTCTCTAATCTTGACCGGGTTTTTCTCAGTACCTGTTGGGTTCTCGACATCAAACTACTTCACGCAGGTAGCGTTCCTGAGTTGGGGAACCATCAACACCTTCTTGTATTACCTCATAGTGGTTTATGGTATGAACTCGACCCCTAGGATCATGTTCGTGATTTATTCGTCGTCAATCTTAGCCACCCTATTTCTGGGGGTCGTACAGAACCTGATCATCGATCTACCTCTCTTCATTCCAGCCTCGCTTGGGATCTCAAAGCTGAGGGAAGACGTGAGGACCCCACTTCTCTTGTTCTTAGCCCTTTGGGCATTGTTCATGTCGCTTAACAGTTTCCCTTACGTCTTTCAGGGGGTGACCATATGACTACAAGGATCTTAGTCACTGGAGTGAAGGGAGGTTCAGGCAAGTCCACTGTGGCCCTCTGGTTGGCAAAGGAGGCCATGAAGTTCAGGAAGGTTCTGATCTTAGATCTCGACTACACCAGGAGCCTAAGTAGGACAATAGGTCTTCTGGACGTTAATGACTTATACTCCGGTAATTCACAGATCCTATACTGGACTCAAGGTAACTTCTCCATACTATCCTTAGGTGGCATGGTTTCACCTGGCTTACTCACACAGTTCCAGACAGTCTATCCTGGACTCCTAGATAGACACGACCTGGTGATCATTGACGCATCTTCTCCTACCCACGAACTATTGGAGCTCGAGGGGAAGATATCTCACGGGAAGGCCTCCCTGAGCCTAGTCCTACTAACCACACCACATCCCTTCACTGCTGCTAAGACATTAGAGGTTCTCAACTCTCCTGACTTCTTCCCAGAAGCTGATGATAGAAAGGTGTTAGTTGTCAACATGGTCAAGGACGAGATCCCAGAAGAGGTAGAGAGAGTCAAGAAAGTGGTCAAGATTCCCTTAATAAAACAACTTATCCTCTACGGTCCTTCTCCAGAACCCCCTAAGGATATGAGAGTCATCTCAGCTATCCTGGAACTGTCTGCCTGGCTGGGGCTGAGGACGAACGCTGGAGATGGTTCAATGGTCAGACAAGGGGGTGAGAAACTTGGATAGGGGGAAGAAAGAGATCATACTTGACGATGAGTTCTTCAGGACCATAACCTTCAGATTGGGGAGGAGTACCAATTTATTGCTTGATTCCATGTCCAGAAATTTAGGAACCACCAAGAGTGGCTTAATCATTTCCATGGTGAGGAGATACCTGAGTGAAAAGGACGAGGTTAAGGAGTCTATACTGTCCCGTGAAGACGGTTCGTCACTTTACGCGGTTGTCGGACTGAGGATACCTGAGAGCTTACTCATGAGCCTCTCGAAGGCATTACCTCAAGGTTATCCCTATACTGTCGCCATAAGGAAGATAGTCGAGTATTATTCCAATGACGGTAAAACTGGAGCGTGAGGGGTCTCTCTGCAGTCTCTCATCAGTTCCTGGAGTTACTCAGTTCAGGTTTACCAGCGGCTGAGAGCAACTTTAACGCCTCCTCTATTCCGTCGTATACTCCCATGACCCTTATCTCGCCGTTGGTCTTTATCACGCAAAGTTCCTCGTTCAAGACCGCAGTATTGTCCCTCATCCTCGAGGGGAAGAAGGCGTATAAGCTGGCGTTCTTGTCAAAAACTATCATTCCCTGACATCTCTTGCCGTAAACTCTCCTCACGTACCTCTCTAGGCTACGCTGATCCTTGATTTTTGGTGCCCTACCCAACTCGTATTGGAGGTATAGGGCTGGGGGTACAATGAGGAGTAGAAAATAATTGTTGAAGTAGTAAGCCAAGGAAGCCACCAATGCTGTTAGGACTAATGGCAATACCCTATAAGCCTGCACAAAATACTTATTCCTGGATTAATTTAAAAACCTTATCGGGGTCTCCGATGGTTATCATTAGACGTCAAAGTGATAGGAGTAGTCGTGAAGATGGAATTCGGGCTTCATTAAATTTTCATGAATTTGTATCCAATCCTCAGTCCTTGGGCTTCACCGGGGTCACGGGGAAACCCGTTACCCCTCCGCCCCCTTAGCGGGGTAACCTAAACCCACCTACTCCCACTGGGAGTGAGAAAGAGGTGGGGTCCTCTTCCTAACAATTCTCATCAACTTTTCCACGTCCTCCCCGAACCTCCACTTCCCAATCTCTAGTACTGGTTTAATGTAACCCTTCTTAACATATTCTCTAAGTGTTGCATAAGATATTCCTAAGCGTTGGCGGACTTCCTTGGGTCTTAGCATCATATAAGAGTTTATGATGAAACAATACAAACTTTACGGTTTATCCGAAACTGTTGACGACGGCCATAGCTGGAATAAGGTTATAGTAGTTAAGCGATTCTTCGTTAAGTATCGCCCTAAAGTCAAGGCGAAATCCAGTAATTGCTCTAAGGTAGATTTTTATGGAACCTAGGAAAGTCATATCTCGTGGAGGAAAAAGTTGTGGAGAGAAATTTAGAAACTGTGTTCTTAGAGCATCTTGAGAAGCTTACAAAGACTAATTTTAGTGAAGATACTAAACAAAAATTAACATATAGGATTAATATTTCTGATCATCAGTATGGCGATCTTGTTGTCCCAATTGACCTTAAGAGATTTAAGATGTTTAAAAAGGATCTTATAAGTAACGTAGCTCTGAAAGTTAATGAAAAAGTTTTCTCATATATTTTATATATTCCAGTAATAAGTTTACAATATGTATCTCTATCATCTTTTCAGCTGTGGAAGAAAACAGAGCCAGGAAATAATTTTCTTAATATTAATGAAATATATAGAATAGAAGGTATGTATTCGTTTTTGATGAATTCATATAAGTATAATGGTAGGAATAGTAATAAGCTCAACAACGAGAAATCAATTTCTCGTATAAATGTAAGTAAATATGATTTTAATAAATATGAAAATTTATTGATTCTCTTATTATTATCTTCTATTTCAAATTATTCTCATCCATCTAATGTTTTCTATGATATCGGATATGCGTCATTTTTGGGAGACAAATTCAGCGGATTTACAGGTTTCTCTATATATTTTGCTAAAATTAAATTAAATAAAATATATGAAAGATTTGATGAAAAAGGATACGAAAAAATTAAGATATTTAACAAGGATCTATTAGCTAACGGCGGTAAAGTGTATAAAGTGGAAGGTAATATTTACACGCCTAATGGACAAAATTATGTCAAGAGTCCTAGTAATATTTATTTAAGCTGGAAAATGTATGATAATTTAAGTAAAAGAGAGTTAAATGACTCATTTTACGCGTTAATATTAAGAATTTACGAAGTAGGGTCTAAAATATCAATGTATGATATAGTAATAGGTGAATTGAAGGAAATTTTACCTGCAATAAGTTTTGCTGGTTTTGAGTTAAATAAATTATTACCTAACATTGAAAGTAATGAGTTATATTTATTATTATCAACACTAATTGAGATTAAAAATAAAATAAATGATATAAATGATAAGATTCCTGGATCTCATCTATTTGGAACATTGACACAAAGATATGATCATCAAAGACTATCACCATGCGTTAGAAGCCTCGTTAATGACCTTAGTAAAGAGGAAAATATAAATGTGTATCAAGTTTCTACATTTCTCCACAATAAATTATTAGATAATTTAAAAGACGAAACCAATATAGAAAGGCAGCGGAGAATTAACCAATATTTATATTTACTTGCTTATTTAAAGAAAAAAATTGACTAAAACTTAATTTATTTTCTTCCAAAAAATTTTTAATGAAATCACCTAATATATCGTATAATATTGCTTGTGAGTCAGAAATTGTTAATGTTTCTATATTTCTTTGTAGGCTCGAACTGGTTAAATTTACAGAACCCCATAATATGTTATTATCGAATATGTAGATCTTGGAATGTAAATTATCTAATGTATGAATTTCTGTAAATTCTCTAATTTTTTCAAACATATCTTTATTTTCATTGTATGTAGTTTTTCTAGTGAAAATTAATACTCTCATTTGTTCCTTCCTATTAAACTTCTCTAATAGTTTATTGAATATATCTTTCATTTCCTCATCAAAAAATGGGGATACAATAATTATTAACTTTGATTTGTCCATTAAGTTTAATATGGTATTTCGATAATTATTCCTATTTATTGTAGAAGCAAAAGAATTGGAAGTATATGACTTAAAAGCTTCTATAATTCTAGATCCTAATCTTCTAGATGTTAGAAATATCTCATAGTCGGGCTGTAGTAAGCCATTATCTTCTGGTAGTCTGATGCATTGCATACAACCGTCCCAACAGACTTGAGAATACTTACCATAAACTATTTCTATACCCGACTTCAATACGGGATCTGATATAATCTTATTATATAATTGTTCATAGGTATTGCGTATGTAATCTAATATTGAATTTCTAAGGAAATCCCATGGAAATTCTGTGTTAAATGTTTTTAGCCAATTGTTTAAAATTTTCTCAGTATGCTTTGCTATTATATCTATGTTATTATTTGTGTTCTTAGCTATATTCAATTGTTTATTATAATCGCTTTGAGTTCTCGAGTATCTTCTCTTACACATGTCGTTATTAGTATCAATTATTCCGCATTTGTAAAGCGATCTTAGGATTAAGTCATAAAATTGTGCTATGCTACTTGGATTACCAAATATTGTATTAGTAATAGTTTCTGTGAATCCTAAACCTTCGCTAGATTTTTCTAATATATAAATTTTTATTTCATTTTCATTATTTTCCAAATATAAAATGAAGTTATCAATATTGGTATTTAGGATACTACTTATTGTTCTTATAAGTAAATAAGCTAGGGAGTATGCAGCATTTTCCATTATAAAGTTAATAAATATTTTATTATTTATCTTGGAGGCAGGTTGTCCAGAAAGTATATTTTCGCTCACTCTCTCGTAGTCTATATAACTTCCAAGATAATCATTGTTAAAGGTATTATTTTTAGATTTAGTGTATAGAAAGAACTTAGCCATTAATATATTGTATAGATAATTGTCAACAGTTAAAATTCCATATAATATCTTTTCTAGTTTCTTTTTATCTATTCTTAATAAAATTCCATTAGTTCTAAAAATTGGGTATCCAAAACCTCTCAACTTATTTCGGTCTTCATAGAAAATTACTGGAGACGATAAATAAGATGAGAGTATTTTAAATCTGATTCTGTATCCATAAAGATATCTTATGACATTAACATTTGATATTGAGTAAATTTCATATAACGGATCAGATATAGACGTTAATGGAAATAGTTTTCTATGTATTACTTTGTCCAAATATAGCTTAGTACTTACTAGTGAAATTGACTTAAATAATTTAGTTATATCATCGAAAGTGACCATACGTTGTATTCTTGCTCCTTTATCTAATTCATAATTATTTCTACTGATTTTAATGTTAATTCTATTAATGAAATTATCTAGATCATTTATATTTAAAATTCTCATTAACTTATCACATGAAATTCCTATAAATATTACCTTGGAATCTAAAGAAGCACAGACAGGTACCACGGATCTAATTTCAATATCTGGATCTTTTGCGAAAATTAGTAAATGTTTAAGATGTTTCTTATTTCCCACGTTCGTATATATTAAAAGACTTGGAAAGTATTTTTTATCCAGTGTATCTAATTTAAAATCCGGTAAGTAATTAAGATCTAAATAATTAACCCTAAACGGTGAATAAATTTCTGCACTTATACTAGATTTGTTACTGCTAAAATGTTTTACAATTTTTGAATCTTTATTATCGTAGTCGTATGGTCTATACATTATATTTCCAATTTTAATTTCGTAGTGTCTCGAATAATTGTTATTAAACCAATGAGATGGAGTATATAATCTAATTTCGAAATTGTTAAGATCAATTTCAGCAAAATACATATGCCACAGAGGAATTAATAATGATGTTAACTGCGGTTTAGATAAAACCTTCATAAAAAGTGGCCTTAATGAAGTATACAATCCTCTTAGTGGGTCAGAAATTGTAGGTGCAGAGTTTATGCTATTTACTTTTCTTATATTAGGAGATATTATATTGTAAGTCACTTTATAATCGCTACTTATGCTTCCAATTATAGGTACTATACTTTTGTCATTCAATACCTCTCTCATTATGTCGTCTACAAAATTTATTGGTTTTCTATATCTACTCATAAATTCTCACCACAAATTTGATTATATTTAGAAACTATACTATATAAATTATAGTTATCCGAACTTTTTTCTAGGCTCTCTATATTCTTCTTTATTATAGCTAAACTTTTTTCTAGTTCGTCTGAATCTATATTTTCACTTAAAATCTCTTTTATATCCTCTTCATGAATTAATTTTTCAATTTTAGATATTTTTTCCTTTAAATTTTCTATTTTCTTATTGTCTTCTTCTGTTAAATAAAGTTCGTATTGTAGGTCTTCTAAGTCTTTTTCTATCCGCTGCAATCTAAACATTTCTGAATTTAGTTTATCGAGATCTTCTGACTCACTGTCGACTTTCATCATAATGTCAACTATCTTATTTATATTCTCTATAATTTCGCTTATATAATTAGAGCTAGTTATGTTATCTGAATCTTTAATCAACTTTAGTAAGCTTAAATTCTTAATGAGCTTATTTATTACATAATCTCTGACTTCAATATTATGTACACTCTCCTCGTATGTCATTTCAAGCATGCTTTTAATTATTGAATTAATTAATGTTTTATTTTCATTTATATAATTTATGATGTTATCGCTCATATTAATTATATTATTTCTATTACAAGTGATATATAACCTGTTAATAAGGCACTTATATCCGATTATATCGAATATAGTTTTATAAATTATATTTTCCCAAAATTTACGATTCGATATAGGTAGTTTAGAAGGATGTACATTAAATAGTAATGTTTCCATATAATCTCTTACTGCATATATGTAATCTAAATTACCCAGAAATAATACACCTACTGAAGTAAACATCGTATCTTTACTTCTACCACCTCTACCGATTCTTTGAATAAAGCTTTCAGATTTTCTAGGAGGTTTATATTGTAGTATTATATTTAAGTCTCCAATATCTATTCCTAGCTCTAGAGTTGAGGTAGAGATCAAACCCTTAAGTTCCCCATTCTTGAGCTTATTTTCCTTTTCCGATCTATCCTCTCTTTTAAGTTCTGCATGTTCAAAGTCATATATTTTCTTTATTTTATTATTCATCTCTGTTAAATCCCTTTTTGCCTTATTTATAAGAACATTCTTTATTTTATTCTGATTATTTTTTATAAAGTTTAATAAGATATTTAAATCACTAATTTTATACTTTCTGATGTAAAAACTTATAAACTTTCCATACAAATAAGAATAACCTAAAATTCCGTCCTTAAGAAAATCATTTAGATTCTTTTTACTTATTCCGTCACAGTATAATTGCCATGATTTTAACATAGTTTTAGAAGGTTTAGCGCAGAAATGATCCAGAACTTCCTTTCTTTTGTCAACGTTAATATCAGTGAATCTATATAATCTTTCTACTTCTTCCTTAGAGTCTGCAAATGCTATGAATTTTTTACCCATAAAGTATGAGAATAGTAAAGTATTAACTAAGATTGTTTGTGCCAGTGTTTCTATACCTCTTTGTGGATGAACTACTAAGGATTGCAAGATTAGTAATCTTTTCCCGTGAAGGCAACCTGAATTTCCAGAATTTAATTTGTCAAAATCGTAATAAATGAATTTTCCTCCTAATAGTTTATAGGTATTTCCTAGAATATATTTTACAAAACTTTCCATATCTTTTCTTCTATCGATCTCGGAAGAAGCAGTAGATATTGTAGCAGATGAGAGTAAAAGTTTCAAATTATTTAACTGCATAAGGTTAATATTGCTTATATTTCCATTATTTTTAACAATTAAATATCTAAGTAATATCCTAAACAATGTTAGCATATTATAAGCTCCTTCCACATCCCTTATTGTGTGAGCTTCATCTATTACTACTCCTTTTAAGCTTCCAGAGATCAGATCTTTATATTGGCAATCGGGTAATATTCTATTTAACATTGAAAAATTGGTTATTAAAATATCTGGAGGATTCTTAAGTATTTGTTCTCTTATATCAATGACAAAATCAAACTTATGGCCATTTTCGCACTCAATAATTCCATTAGAATATTTAAGTAATGAGTTATCTTGTTGCTTACTAGCTTTACAAACTCCGCATTGTATTTGTCTAAAATACCCATTTTTAGCAATTTTATCATTTATATGAATTGAATCTCCATCTAATATTCCTATTGTGACCTTAAGATCTTCTAAATTATTAGCCTCTAGTAGTTCATTTATATTATATAAGAATTCAATGAATCTCTCTAACTGGTCACGTTCAAGAGCTTTCCTAGGATAAATTATTATGAATTTTACTCCTTTCTCGTTGTTTCGTAGCTTATTCTTAAGAATTGCAGCAATAACGTAAAGCATGTAAATTTCAGTCTTACCTGATCCGGTAGGAGAAGAAATTAACGCTATATTCAGAGCCTCAATAAATAGATCTTTTAGGTAACTAAATTGATAATTGGATAATCCTTTAGGTTTAAAATGTAATGAGAAAAATGACTTAGAAAATATTTCTGCCATTTTTTTATCCTGGAAAAAGTTTTCAAGTGTTTGTTGTAAATCACATCTATTAACTTCTCCAAATGATGGTCTACAATATTCTCTAGTGAGTATTGTTGATTCTACAGCTATTACTCTATCAGGTGAAGGAGTGAAGTACTCGTTCTTATACAAGTATTCCACGTGAATAGGTCTAATAGTTTCGTCAGGAAACAATATGACATATCCATTTTTAATTAGTTCAAACAATTCGTTTTCATCAAGTATCTTATTGCATTGTGATGTATTTCCTTTGCACAATACTTTATTTATATCTAACAAATAATTATTATTGCTATTCTTTAGACTTTCCAATACTAACTTTTGGTATTTTTCTTCTAGGGAACTCATTGAAGGATATTATGCAAACTAAGTATATAAGCTTTCAGGAACAGAAACGGACAAGAAATCACAGATAAGGTACAACTCTTAGTAGAATCGAGCAAAGCTTATATATGATTTACAACATATAACATCGAGATACAAAATGGAGAAAGTATTGGAATCTCCGGATGTGAAAGGTACAATAAAAGAGATATTAAGAAAGGCCACAGAGGATGAACCTAAAAATCCTAATGCAACCGAATGGCTCCTTGTTAGACCTAAATACTTTATTGAAGCAATAGAAAATGGTCCCGGATTATCAATATTTAAGGCTCCATATGGCCGTGGAAAAACTTACGGGGTAGGATATTTTACATTTCACGAAGGTAAAAGATCGGGTAAGTATGATACAATTTATATTAATTTAAGGGAAGTATCCGCAAAATTTTCTGAGGGAGGTGTAAAATTATCTGGTACTGCTATTGATATTCCACTGTATGTCTGTGCCGGGACTCTAGGACTTAAGTTTGAACAAGGAAGTTATGTGTCTAGCTTACCTCTAGATACTCTTAAGAAAATATGTGAAAATACAGATAAATTCATTAATAATGGGGATTTGAAAGGATTTTTAGAGAACGTTGCTGCAAAATCTCCAAAGAGGCTTATTATAGTAATAGATGAATTTGAGAATGTAGCTCAATATGGTAAAACTGCTACTAGTATTGCAGAGTCTATAAAGAAATTAATGAGCAGCCTAAGGCCAGGAGCACTTGATTTATATCCGTTTAAATTAAATATTGTTTTAGCTATTCAATATCTATATTATCCGTCAGCAGACGTTGTTCAATATTTACAATCTGGCCAGCCAATTCTGGGTAAAATGTATTCAGTAAATTCAGATTATACAATACCTGTAGAGTATCCATTTGACTCATATTATGAGTATATACTAAAATCATTAGAGTTTCTAAAAACTCAAAGGTTAATTGATGATGAAAAACTAAGTAAAATTCAGATAGCCCTTAACGATAAGGATGTAAAGGATCTCATAGAACAGCTAACAAAATTACCGTCCAGAATAGTATTTGAACAATTAAGGGATTTAATAGCTGAAATTTCGGTCTCAGATAATTATGTGGAAACTATTAAGGAACGTGTTAATACGATACTTTCCGGAAACCCTATATATACAATTTATATAAAGCATAAGATTCCAACCGACTTATCGGATTCCATAACTTCTGGCTTAGAATATTTTGCAAAATTTAGATGGGGAGATAATATAGCCGTAGATCCAGTAAAGAGAAGAGGGTATGAAGGTGTAATTGTGTCTGCCACAGGGTTATATAGAGTAATACTATTTAAACAGAACGATGTCAAATATACACAGAGCGAGAAATTTAAGTCCGGATTTATTAAGGCATATGGTAATTTCCTAACAAGATGGTGTACTAAATCTATTACTAGAAAAGAAGATGAATGTAAGGTAATAGTAATACATCCTGAGAATGTTAAGGTAGGCGCGATAATTCAAGAGTTAAGGAACTTACAAACTATTAATTTCGGAGAACAAAGAGGTGGAATAAGAGTATCATTAAGCGTTGATGAGATAAGCTTAGACGATGATGAATTAGCTAGCTTAGTAGGATCTGTGGATAAGATGGGAGGAATAGCAGGAGATAAGACATACTTCCAGAAAAGGGTAGAAGAGATTAAAAATAAGTTATCATAATTAAACTCATGGTCCAGAATGACTATGAACATACAAACAAGTATAATAAACGATTCATTAGATTTCTTTACTACGCTTGTAAAACTTGTAACATTTAAGAAGGAGAGTACAAAATATACTAAGGCTGATGAAGAAACCTCCTCTAAGATTATTGATTTAGTTAAGAACGGATTTATAATACCATTAAAAGTTAGAACTTTAACAATTTCTGAGTTTTCAGATGTATTTGATAAGCTTGCGGAAAAAGCTGAAAAATATGCTAGTTCGATATCGGAATTTACTGGAGCTGAGCTATTAGATGATAAATATTATAGAATCAGAGAAGCCTCAATATTCTCCTTTCTGGTATTAACAGACGCTATGAAGTCCTTAAAAATAATTAATGAATTAGATAACCCAATAAATAAATTAACTTTGCGCGAGTATCTTTATATCTATCATTCTCATTTATATTTATTAAACACCGAAACTGGAACGTCAAATTTGAAATTTGCTGCAAGAGTTTGTGGAGATGCTTGTAAGAATTTAAATGAAAAAATCGGTAGAATTAAGAAAAGAGGAGAGCATTACGAATGGTTTGAAACGCTATTTGCCCCTATGGCGTTAATGGGCTTAAGTAGTGGAATCAATTTTGATATGTTGTTAAACGAAGGTAAGGTAAATAGAAAATCTTACATGATAACAGGATTAGGATTATATATTATCAATTTCTTAAAGTCTCATCCATCTCAGCAGTATACCTTGGATAAGGCAAGTTATAAAGAATTAATAGTTAACTTGAATAATATATTTAACTTCCATAAATGGATTATTAAAAATATAACAAATCTAATAAATGAATCACCACTATCTATATACTCGAGATATAATGGAGATAGAAGTTATCTTATCGGTTTATTAGAGTTAGATTTAACAAGTTTCATGTTAAGCATCATGTATCAATATGATGAAATGCTTAATAATATTAAGATGTCACCAAAAGACTTAGCAGACTTTCCGAGATTAGAACTAACTAGTATACTAAATAGAGTTTACTTAGCATAAGATAATTTTTAAAATGTTAATGCCCTGCATAATGGGCACTTGTAATTTCTTTCAAATTGTTTTAAGTATTCTTCTGGTTTTTTCTGGATATCTCTAAAATACACTTTTTGGTGGTTATAAAATAGCCCTGATCCTCCTTTTCTTAGCCTTTCTTCAGCCTCTACGAATTTCTGAAAGAACTCGGGATTCTTCAATGCTAGTATTGCAAAATCCGCAGGTGATTTATAAGCGGAGCACCAGCAGTCGTAAGCCTTCCCATAAACGTCGTAAAGTGGATTCCTCTTAAGACCATGAGTTTTTATGTGGCCTTCTATTTCTTTTTCCGTAAATTCATATACTGGTGAATACATATGAACTCCAAACTTTGGATGGACGTAAAATTTCAATGTATGACTCTTCATCCAGCTCTCATCCTTCCTAACTCCAGTAACTAGAACTATTTCCTCTTTATTCTTATCCTTTAGAAATTCCTGCAAAGGCTGCAGCTTTAGGTAGTGTTTACACCACCTATGTGTTATTGTAGGAAATCCTTTTTTCTCAACGAGTTCAAAATAATCCTCTTTAGGAGATATAATATCCAGTGGAATATTAAAGCTAGTAGTAATTTCCTTAACGTAATCAACTAAGCCTGGAGTTGCTATGCCAGTGTTAATGAAGAGTGCTCTAGTCCTCTCAGGAAAAGCACTCCAGATAATGTGAAGTGCTACTAGTGAATCTCTACCACCACTAAACATGACGTATATTTGCTTAAATTGGGACAATAATATGTTAGTTTCATTCATATGCATCACAAAGCTGCAAGCAGCTATTATGAATACATTAATATATATTTTTCGCTTCCACGAGGGCCTATTTTCCTTTGATTTCCTATATTAAAATCAACAATCTTAATGCTTCCCCATTCTTCTTTTACTAACTCAATAACTTTCTTTTTTAACTCCTCATTATCATAGTGAAAAAGGAGGTATTTTTCTCTCATTTCAGAAGTTCTGTTAAGGAACTTTTTCATTAACAGAATATAATTGCTATAATCCGCATTTTTATTCGGATTAACTATCATTTCATCACGCATTCTGAAGGCTATATTTTCCCCAAGAATTTCCTTAACGACGTCCTTAAATTTACTTTCCCTTAACCAGGCCCAATAAAAGAATGAAAGCTCCATGTATTGAACTTCATCAAAGAAAGGAGGGTCTGTAAAGAGAATTAAATCCTTATCATATCTAAAGCTGAGGGAATTCTTTATCAGTAACTTAACGTCCTCGTTAAGTTTGTATCCTTTATTCCTCCTAAAGTATGAATAGAACCTCTTTACCTCAGAACTGAAAGCCTCTAATGCATCAACTTCCTTATGTCTTTCTGGAATCCAATAAGATGGTACTCCCCAACTTCCCGCATTTTCCCTCTTCATTTTCGACGCTTTGAAAAGTGAGGAACAAAATGCTCCATATAAGGCTATCTTAACTTCTGGGGAAGTTCTCACGTTATCTATTTCCTTCAGAATGGAGTATAATTTCCTAAAATTGTTAGGTGAAAAGAATTGTGAAACCCTCTCTGCATTCCTCTTCTTCCAGAAAGGCTTACCATTAGGGTAATAAAGGTAATCGTTCCTTAAAGTCCTTTTTCTTACTTCAGCTAAGTTTTCCAAGACTTCCTCTCCTCTCCTCATAAATTCTTCAGCGTTAATCTCGACTATGTTTACGAATGCAACGAGCCAGGCGTAAGGGTTAATATCAAGATATACTCCTTTATTACCGTGTCTTAGAGCGGACAGAACAATAGTTCCAGCACCGCCAAAAGGGTCAACGACAGTACCGTCTATATCACTCATTAACTCATCAATGAGCTTCAAAGGCTTCCTTCCCCAATATCTCGTTAGCATGTGATGGTAAACCTCGCTCTTCAGGGTAGGAAAGAGGCTAAACCTAGCTTTTTCATTAGATTTGATTCTTCCTCAGTAAAGGTAACTTCTCCTCCGCTTTCATCAGTAATTTTTACCCATAATTTCTTAGCCAAACTCTTAACAATATCTGGAGGCAAAGAATCTAGCTCTAAATTATCGAAGCATTGGGTTTCCACAAATTGTGTATATTTAACTCCGTCTTCAGTAGGTTCAAAGTCCAAAAGATCTCTATCCCCTTCACTTAAGGCTAATAAAAACGACACAGAATGGGCAGCTGCTTCATCGTATCCCCTCTGAATAAGACAGCTTATAATTATGGATATCCTAAATTTTTGTAAAGAAATCATGAATAATGTATATGCTCTGGCTATTTAAACATTATCCCACACCTTTACCGAACTTTTACTGTTCGCATTCACTGACCTCCTTCCCGCCATGAACGGTAGACCCAAAATCATATTATGAAAAATAACTCCAGCAGGATAATATCGATTCATGGCAGATAACAGGATTTATAAGGGTATTAAGAATTCAGTTGTAGAAAGGTTTAAGGTGAGGGAGATGTGGTATTACCACGTGTGATAGTGAGATGGTAACACCTGTACTCCCTCACCAAAACAACGTACAACAAATAGGATGTAACAGCAGTTATGGGATTTCTCGTTATGTGTAGCCTTGAAGTCAAGGCGAAATCTAATAACTGCTGATGTAAATTACTTTCCATGCTGAACTTCAAGGGAAAGAGAGGGGAAGAGGTGGCGAGAACCCTCATCTCAGCGTGTTTATGGAACGATTCTGTGGAAAGCAAGTCGAGGGCGTACGGCGTGTCCCCACAGACCGTGAGGAATTACGTGGAGGAGCAGGGGGTGGAAGTGGTTGAGAAACTCTTGGAACAAGTGAGGAAAATATCCTTGGAGGTACTGAAGGGAGTCAAGGAGATAGACCTCTCAATAGACTGGACAACCAAGACCTGGTACGGGAGACCGGTGGAGGGGCTCGGGAGTTCGGAGGAGGGGAGCTCTTGGAACTACGCAACTGCGACGACTAAGTTTGACGAGAAAGTGCTCCTACTAGCTTTCGTCACTCAAGTGAACGGGATGACCAAGGAAGAGGTCGTGAAGGCCCTCGTGGAGCAAGTCGTAGCCATGGGGTTCAAGATAAGGTTGATAACTCTCGACGCTGGTTTCTACACTGTAGACGTGCTCAACTTCGTTTCGCAGTTCAAGTACATAATTGCCGTCCCTGTTGGGGACGTGAAGGTCTACCAGGAGTTCGACGGCGAGTACGAGACGAACAGTAAGAGGCACAGGAGGGACGAGCAGGTCAAGTTCAGGCTCCTCGTGTACAGCAAGGAGAAGGTCAGGAGAAAGAAGAGGACTCTAGTTTACTTCGCTAGGGCTACGAACCTCGACCTACCGAAGAGGGAGGTGTTGAAGTTGTACAACAAGGTGAGGGGTCCCATAGAGACCTCTTACCGGAACATCAAGGCTTTTCTCCCCTTCACCAGTTCCACCAAGTTCGTCTTCCGCACGTTGATCTTCGTGCTGGCAATCGTACTCTACTCCCTGTACACCGTGTTCAAGGGGGAGGTGAGGAGGGAGCAGTTCAGGTTACTCCTAATACTCTTGTTTTCTGATGATTTATTCTATCTAAGAGATTTTCTACTTAAATCAATAGAACCGCTTATTAATATAGATTTATTTTCAAGGAGGTGATTTTGGGTCTACCGCTGAGGACAGGGGTGTTGGAATAGGGATGAACACGCTCATCAGGAACATAGGTTCCTCAGTTGGGCCCGTGATCACTACGTCCATAATGAGCTCTTATCAAGGGGCCTATGTTCTTCCCTTCGGCGGTACTTACATGGTGGAGATCTTCCCAGACTCCACTGCCTTCGACTTGATATTCGCCGTGGGGATAATCATGGCCGTGGTCAACATAGCTGTGTCCCTCACCACCAGGAACTACAGGCTAGGAAGCAGGAAGGTGGAGGAGGCTAAGGCTCCTCAGGTAGTGTAGCACTTTTAACCTTCCCTCGGCAATTTACCCATGCAATTCATAGACTCCCACACGCACCTGTGGCTGAAGGGTGCGATAACCCAGGAGATGAGGGAGAACTCGGCAAGGGTAGGTTACGAAATACCGGTGTTGGAGAAGGAAAAGGTCATCAAGGAGATGGACGAGGCGAACCTGGAGTACGTGGTGATAATAGCCTACCCGATGAGGAAGTTGTGGGGAGCCAAGGAGGACTTCCCCGTGAGGATGATACAGGAGTGCAAGGACTACCCGGACAGGTTCTCTGTGGTCGGAGGAGTGGAGGTGAACCAATTGACCTTGGAGGAGACCAGGAACTGGTTGGAGACCCAGTACTCCGCTGGGGTCTCTGGGTTCAAGCTCCACCCTCCCCACATGTGGGTTAAACCGAACGACTACAGGGAGGAGGAGAGGGGGTTAAAGCAATTGGAGTTACTCTACCAGTTCTCCCAGGATCACGGCCTCCCAGTCATAATCCACACGGGCACATCCTTCTTCCTCCCCGCCAGGAACAAGTACGGCGACCCCATCTACCTCGATGACGTATCTGTGGACTTCCCAAAATTGAAGATAGTCATGGCCCATCTGGGTAGACCCAACTGGGTGGACACGGCCTTCCAGCTGTTGAGAATAAGGAGAAACGTCATGGGTGACCTCTCCAGCATTCCCCCCAAGAGGTTGCTGGAGTACTTTCCCAGGTTGGGAGAGGTGGAGGAGAAGGTAGTCTACGGCAGTGACTCTGGTGGACCTGGGGTTAAGGGGCTTAAGACACACCTGGAGGAGTTCCTCAGGACAGGGTTACAGGACAGTTCAAAGGTCAAGATAGCCTACGAGAACCCCAAGAGGGTGTTCAGAACCTTGGAGAGGTAAACCTTGGGGGACGACCCTTTATGGAACTCGCAAGTTCTTTTTCTTTTCTAAGCTTGTAATTATCCTACAAACTTATAATTACAGCAGCCATGGGACTTTCCCTTAAATATCGTCCAGTGGTCAAGTTAAGGTCTAGTGACTGCTGTAATTATCCTAGAGAGTTTCAACTCCGCTCCTCCACGTTACCGTACGAAATTGACGCACGAGTTCGTGGAGAATCCTTGAACGGTCTCCTTTCATAGCAGTTATTAGATTTGGCCTCGATCACAGGGCTATACTTAGGCGAAAGTCTCATCTCTGCTACCTTTCGGTAAAACTTAATAATTCAGTTAACTAAACTTTACTTATGTCAAGTGACTTCACTTATAGGAGGGAGAAGGTTGGAGAGGTGGTCGGTGAGGGATGGAGGGTGGAGGTGCACAACGTCGAGGTCAAAGGTAAGAGGGGCCTGAGCTACAGCCTGGTGAGGGGAGATGAGACTGTCATACTCCTACTGGACGAGGAGAACCACCCCAAACTACTCTCCCTGGTCAAGCTAAAGAGGGAGGACAAGGGAGGTAACGTGGTGGAGACCGAGGTTGACCAAACTCTGTTAGACTTCCTGAACAGGAAGGTGGTGAGGAGCGTCGCTGATCTAGTGCAGGAGAAGGACAAGGGTGCATCGGGACTGAGGAGCCTAAACCTACGCACCAGCGAAGCGAGGGATCTACCTTGAGAACTAGGGACAAGATTTTGGAGGAGTGCAGAGTTCCCAAGACGTTCAAGGAGCTTAAGGGGGTCACAGGTCTGAGCGATGCCGGGCTGTCAAAGGCATTAAAGGCATTGGTGAAGGAGGGCCTCCTGACCAAGACCGATATGGGTTACGTTATAACGGAGAGAGGAGGGCTGAGTAGCGGTGAGAGGACCCTAGTGATAGGGGGGATGAGCTTCGTCTATAGGGGTGTAAACGAGGAGACTCTAAGGAAGATAGCTGAGCTCCTCAAGGGGATGGAGGACTTCCACATCTGTGTGGGTAGGACTAACCTGGTACCAAACGACGAATTAAAGGAAGTCCTTCTACTGGCCCTCGACACACAGAGGGGTAGGGAGGGATGAAGAGGAACTATGTGCTAGCCGGACTCGTGATTCTCCTCGTGGCTGTAACCCTCTACTTCGTCTCCTATCTGGGAAGCTCTTCCAACGTCATTTCGGGACAGGCCTACCTCTCCCCAGGTGAATCCACCCAAGTTTCCTTCGACTTCAGTGAGGCGGTCATAAGCTACTCCGACGGCAGGGCGCTCCCCCTCTCCGTGAGCGTTGACAACGGCCAAATAGTCTCGACCGCTGGACCCTTCAACGGGTTTTACGCAGTGATAATAATGGGCTCGCACGAGGTAGCTACCATAACCAATAACTACACCTTCCCCCTCTCCGTGAAGTACGCTTTAGTCAACGCCGGGACATCCACCCTGGTCTACGGTGCAATGTCCCTGCTCTCCGTTGTTTTGGGGGTCGTAGGAATCGTATTGGTAGTGCTGGGAGTTCTTAGGGGGAGGAGGAGGGAGTGAAAGGAAGCGCTGGTTGATGATAAGGTACGTGGCGTTTAAGGTAACCCGTTCACCAAAGTAATACGTGCTCGGCAAGTTTTTTCCTTTTTATAGTTTATACATAAAAAGCAACAGAAAGTCTTAATATTGTCTGGAGAGAAGAATCATACATGACAAAAGTTTTAGTTGTACATGAGTGGGATGACACCCAGAAGGATACCGTGACCAAGTTTTTCAATCAACTAGTGGACATGGCTAAAGGGAAGAAGTTACCTAAAGGTTTCAAATTGGAGAAGATCCAGGTGGATGATGCCAACAAGACCGCCGTGTGCGAGTGGGAGGTACCGAGTGTTCAGGACTTAGCGAATGTGGCCGGACAAATGGGTATTACTTGGAAAGTCAAGTTATTAGCTCCATGTTTGACGTGCTCAAGGAGCGCTTCCGGTAGCCAGGGTCGTCTTCGATCCCAGTACTGTCCGAGAAGCTCGTGACGGACAACGTGGTGTCAAGGCTCAAGTCCAACCGAACTCGGGGTCGGTCCAGGACACCCTCGAGGAAGACCTCCCAGTGGGATACCCTGGAGTCTATTTCGTCTCCCTGACCCTGGGAGGCCGAGTGATAACGGTGAAGTTGCTCGCAGGAACACGACTCCGGGACACACGTCAGGTACCTCTACACCACCGACCCCTCGCTCAGCGGGGAGGAGGCCTGCCAGGTGGGAGATCGAGGAGCTCCAAGGGACGTCAAGGCCCTGGGACTCCTCGTTCTGGAGGAGGGAGAAGCTTAAGGGGTACCTCACGATCTTCACCATCAACAACGTCGTCAGGGAGCTGGTGGGGGATGCTGAACCTGAGGAGCGTGGAGGCGTTCCTCAGGTTCTCGAGCGTCATTTAGGCTGACCACCTGGGCTGATGAAAATCTTTAAGTTACGTTAAAGTCCCGTAACTGCTGTCGGAGAAATGGAGGTATTTAGCCAGGTCACAGAGCCAAGACCTATCGTAGATTCAAACAGTTCTCTCAAGGGAATCTCCAGGGTGGGGAACCGGCCAAGGGGTATGATGAGAGGAGTCCATGAAATCTCGTGAAACCCTATGAAAGTCCTAAACCTAGAATATCAACCTCTCTGGGTGTGAGTACACATTTAACCTACCCTTTCTGGAGAAACCCACTAAGGTAACTCCGGTCTCTTGACTCAACTTCACCGCTGAGCTAGAGGGAGCTGATATGGCACTGATCAGGGGGAAGCCTATGACTGAGGCCTTCTGCACTATCTCGAATCCAACTCTACCGCTAACCTGTAGTATGAGACCTCTACCGTCTCCTCCAGACTTCACCAGTTTCCCCACTAACTTGTCCACTGCGTTATGTCTACCCACGTCCTCGTACAGGTCTAACAACTCTCCCGTCACAGAGAAGGCGGCAGCGGCGTGAAGTCCTCCGGTCTCTGAGAAGAGCCTTTGCCTGCTGATCAGTAGGGAGGGGAGCTTCAGGAGGGTCTCCACGCCAACTCTGAACTCACTCCCCACGGTGGATGGGAGTACTATCCTGGGATCACCACAGATTCCGCAGGAGGACAGGAGCGGGAGTTCCCTCCTAAGGACGACATCACCGCGTATGTGGAGGGTCACCTCCCCCTCTCCTACACTTACCTCCCTCAGGTTGTCCAGGGATCTTATCAAGCCGTTGGTGTAGGCGAAACCCAAGGCCAGATACTCGTCATCTCCTGGCGTCCTCATGACGTAGATACTCTTACTGGAGTGATCCCCCACGATGTTGATTAGGAGAGGTTCCTCAAGGGCGACCTCATCCTCTTCCTCTGAGACCTTGCCCTCCCAGAACTTGACAACCCTCACCCTTTGACTCATCTCATGTTCCTCCCTAGTTCCCTCATGAACGCCAGGAAGAGGGACAATCCACTAAGAACTTCCGGGTCCTTAAGTAGGTTCAGTAGTTCCGTGAGCGAGTTCGCGGTCCTGACCTCCCCTGGGTCGACGGAGGATAACGCGTTGAGGAGCAGAGTGAAGTTCTCCACGAGGTTACGGTTGTTTTCGATCCACATGGTGAGCCTCGAGAGCAACTCCTCCCTCCCCTCCACTAGGCCCAGTAGGGCCTTGAGCAGCCCGGAGCTCTCCAGCTCCTTGAGGAGCTTAAAGATGTCCTCCAGTGCCTCCTGGCTCAATCCGTCAACCTGTTGTAATCCTTTCTCCTCCACTTCAGTTCCACCTCCACTCCTTTCCTTGGATTCCTGGTCCAGTTCCTGGGGTTTCCCTTAGGGAGAACTGGAGGACAACCTACGCACTCCTCCAGTTTCTCCACCCTGACCGGTACCTCCTTATATGCTGGAGTCTTACTGGTCGGATCCCTAATGTCCTCAGTAACCAGGTTCACCGCGGAGTCTCCCTGACCGTGTATGGATAGGAAGACCCTGTTACCTGAGACCCTCCCGGTGATCAGTATCCTAGTCCTCAATCTACCCACCGGGGACTCCACTAGGACTACGTCGCCTTCCCTCCAACCCCTCTCTTTGGCCAGCTGAGGAGAGACCTCCAAGAAGGTCTCCGGTACCTTACGTTTCAAGGGAGTCCTCCCGGTCTGATTGGTCCAGTGAAAATGCTCCAGGAGCCTCCCGTTGACCAAGTACAGGTCGTACTTTTCTCCTGTGCTCCTGGGCTCTATCAATGTAGTTGGATAGAACCTGGCCCTCCCGTCAGGGAACGGGAACCTGTCCCTATACAGGTACGGGGAGTCCTGGCCGTCCTCGGTAACGGGCCACTGTAGGCTGCCGAAGTTCTCCAACCTCTGGTACGTCACTCCTGCGTGAATGGGGGATAGCCTGGATATCTCCCTCATGACTTCCTCGGGACCGGAGTAGTCCCAGTTAAACCCCATCAGCTTAGCCAACTCCTGAAGGATCTCCATGTCGGTCTTACAACCAGGAAGCGGATCCAGGACGCGATAGAGCCTCTGAATCCTCCTCTCGGTGTTGGTGAACGTTCCCTCCTTCTCCAGGGAGGAACAGGCAGGTAGGATCACGTGGGCTAACTTGGCGGTCTCGGTCAAGAAGAGGTCCTGAACCACCAGAAACTCAAGCTTGGACAGGGCCTCCCTCACCCTTCCCTGGTCAGCGTCAGCCATGACTTTGTCCTCTCCTATAATGTACATGGCCTTTAGCTCTCCAGTTAACGTCTTGTCCACCATTTCGGTACTGGTCAAACCGGGTTTTCTGGGCAGTTTGATCCCCCAGGCCTCCTCAAACTTCTTTATTACTTCAGGGTCATTCAGGGACTGGTACCCGGGGAGGAAGTTTGGGAGTCCACCCACATCTCCTGCCCCCTGTACGTTGGCGTGACCCCTCAGAGGGAAGGCTCCGCAACAGGGCCTCCCGTAATTTCCCGTGAGGAGCAGGAGGTTGGATATGGCGGTGGACGTCTCACTCCCATCCTGGTGCTGCGTCACTCCCATAGCCCAAGCCACAGCCACGTTCCTTGACTCGTGGATCATCTCGGCGAGGGTAATGATCTTTTCCTTGGGGATACCGGTCACCTCCTCCACATACTGGAGGTTGTAAGGCTCCAGGCTCTTGACGTACTCCTGGAAGTTCTCCGTCCTCTCCTCCACGAACTTCCTGTCCTCCCACCCCCTCTCGAGGATGTACCTAGCTACCCCGTTTATCAGGACCAGGTCAGTCCCCACCCTCGGGGTCAGGAAGAGGTCTGCCCTCTCGGCCATCTCGTGCATCCGGACGTCTACGACCACCAACCTGAGATTTCCGTGCTTCTTGGCCCTCTTTATCCTACTGGCTATCACAGGATGGGCCTCCGCGGTGTTGGTACCTATGAGTATCAGCAGGTCAGCACACTCCATGTCGTGGATGGATCCCGAGTCGGCCCCGTAACCAACAGTCCTGAGAAGGCCCGTCGTAGCTGGGGACTGACAGTATCTGGCACAGTTGTCCACGTTGTTTGTACCGATCACCTGTCTAGCGAACTTCTGGGTCAAGTAAACCTCCTCGTTGGTGGAGGTGCAGGAGGCGATTACGCCCACGGAGTCAGGTCCGTACTTATCCCTTATCTCCCTAAGCTTCCTGGCCACTAAATCCAGGGCCTCCTCCCAACTGGCCTCCCTGAACTCATGACCTTGTCTGATCAGAGGTTTCGTAAGTCTCTCGTTACTATTGACGAAGGAGTAGCCGAACTTACCCTTCACACAGGTCCCCAAACCATTAACCGGGGACTCGGGTCTGGGTTCCACCTTAAGGACTTCCCTTCCCCTGACCCAGACCTCAAAGGAACAACCTGTCCCACAGAAGGTACAAACGGTCTTTCCCCTCTTGATGAGTCCCCTCCTGGAGATCGAGTCAAGCTCGCTGAGCAAGAGCAGGGGTGAAAAGTTCCTCTCAGTGCTCTTCATGACGCCGATCAGTCTCTTCTTGGTCACAGGGTTCATCCCGGTCAGGAGACCTGCTCTTCCCAGCATGGTCTTCTCCATTAGGGCGTTAACCGGGCAGACAGTAACGCAGGTGCCACAGGAGACGCAGGACGACTGGTCAACGTTCTCCCCGTTCCAGACCACCCTCGGCGGATCCAGTTCCCAACCCATCCTTATCACCTCGTTGACCACCAGGTTTTGGCAGGCCTCAACGCACCTACCACAGAGGATGCATTGGGAGGGATCGTAGACGTAAAAGGGGTTGGAGTCGTCAACGGGGTAGGGTTTCTCCCTGAACTCCTGACGTGAGACACCGGACTTGACCACCACATCGTGGAGCTCACACTCCACGTTGTTGTCGCAGAGGGTACAGTATAGATTGTGGTTATTCAACAACCTGGACAGGGCCTCCTTCCACTTGGGAGCTTGGGAGACCGTCATACCGTCCCTCACTTGGGTCTCGCAGGCTCTCACCACCTTACCGTCGACCTCGACTAGGCACAGATCACAGGTTCTCAGCGGTCTCATTCCCCTCACGTAGCAGAGGTGTGGGATATACGTCCCGTCTCTCAAGAGAGCCTCTAGTAGGAGTTCTCCCTCTCCTGCCACTATCTTCCTCCCTTGGTATTTAAAAACTACCATGACGGAAGTTACATCACTCAAAATAAAAAAGACTTCTTATATATCATGATAAAGTGAAAATAACCTGACAGTTATTCACAGCAGTTATTAGACAGCAGTTATGGGAATCTTAGGTAGGTAACAGGGCAGCAGTTATCAGATTTTACCTTGATTACAGGGCGCTAAGGAAAAATCCCACAACTGCGGTAATAGGGACTGCCTCACGTTACCGAATTGGGGATCGATGTTATAAGGTTCACTCACCTTTCAGAAGTTTCACTCTTGTCCCCTCTACCCTAACCTTCTTGTCCTTCATGGGCCCCCTGGCATAGGCCGCATATTCCTCTCCCAGGACACTCCGTATCTCCTCCAAGGTGCTCTCTCCTCCATTCTCTTTAAGGAAATTTATCACCTCCTGCTCTAACTTCTCCGGCAAGAGTTCCTCCGTTTCGTCCTCGCTCTCGACCTGCTTTATCCTCTTGTACTGCTCGTACGAGAGTTCGTCCAACTTTGCGAATATCCTAACGTGTCTCCTGTAGGCCTCTATTATCCTGTAGGCTATGTCCAGAGCCTCCTGGTCTGAGAGCCTTATCATCTTATCCCCAGAATCATCCCCTATCCTTATGAAGAAACCCCCGTCTATGACCGAGCCCTCCTTTATCACAGGGGGTGAATCGCCTACCCTTATCCAAACTGTAGTGCCGTCGTCCCTCTTGTGCACCTTCCTGACTATCACGGCCAACTAAATCACCTCCTCCCTCCAGAACCCCTTAACGTTGGGCTAAACCTAGCTGATGTCAAAGGATCCGTGAACTCGTGTCCAGGAATCTCCCGTGACCTCTCGCCGTTGTAATCCTCCATCAGCCTGTTGGATACTATCATTGGATATTTAATTTGGGAGCGAATTAAAAAGGTTTTCCTGGAATCTGGCGTCGAGGACATGGATAACCTGTGGGTGGTCGCTGAACTCTTCAGTGAGTTACCCTGCTTATCCGTGGGAGCACTTGTTCCCTGGCCTGATGTAGTCGTGAAGAATAGACTGTAACGCTTCTACGTAACTACTGGTTATTTTTAATCACTTCTAAATATCGTTTTGACAAGTTGTGTTTACATAGTATCACCGAGGTAGTTTTTATTGATGATCCCCCTAACTGATGACGGGCACTGCTCACGAGGTTTGGGGAGTGATAAGAGTGTGGATGGGAGGCTATTGAAGTTTCCCTCGACCAGCCCCGATGATTTAAGGGTGACCGTGTATGATCCCTCAAGAGGGGTGCCCGTGGTGGAATTAGAAGTATTAAAGAAGGTAAGTTACGCCACGGGTAAACACGTCTCAATCGACTCAAACCTTTTTGACATGAGCGGGTTGAATAAATTTTCGGGGCTTAAGCTTAGTTGAACGTTTATTTATCGAGCCTGGGCTGCACGGAGTGGGGGATCGTTCCTCCTCTGCTCCCTTAGTGGGACAATTCTCGCCCACACGTGCGTTACTTCACGGATGAGGGCTGAATCCTTTTTCCCATTAATGGAAATATTTTTATTTATTTTTATATTTGTTTATAATATTTTTGTTGATAAAGGATGACCTCTCACGCCGATGTGGGCTATGTCCAAAAGGGTGGGAGCGATCTGGGATGTGAGTCCCTTGCCGTTGGGCTCTAAGGAGTCCCGTGACCCACCTACCTTGAGGTAGGGTAGGTTGTTGAGGGCTAAGTCCCTACACTGAATCGTGATTGAACATAAGATAATTGAAATGAAAGTGTAGGGACAAACGGAATCTTCTGTAACTTATGGTGGAGGCAGGGTTCGGAATAGCGGCGCCTGGATTTGAACCAGGGACCTCAGGGTTATGAGCCCTGCGGCCTACCAGGCTGGCCTACGCCGCTGTTTTACCCCGCCGAAAGTTATGAGGTAGGAAACCCTATAAATCTTTCCCGAGCCTCTGGAGGGAATTCTAAGACGTGAGCTTGGAAAAAGTAAGTTTCCCGTTATATCGATTAAAATTTGAGCATCCCACCAAACATTTACACCTAAAAGGGCGAAGTTTGTCGTTCTTATCTATTATACAGATGCAGTCTCATTAGGGAGAATCAAAGCGAATATGCTCACGTTGTAACCCCCCACCTGTACCAATATAGTCTTGTTCCATACGTAACTAGGAAGAGTATAGTTGTGAATTAACGGGGATGGAATGGGCGGGGTTATCACGTTAGATATGTTATCCCAGATTCCGTGGTTATCGTAGAACAATGCATCCAAGGTATAATTTTGATTGCCTCCCCTTAGAACTATGAGGGTTGACTTTGAGGGAGTAGAGTTAAAGAAAAGCAGTATTGAACCTCCATTTACCTGCCTAGTGAGTACAGTTGTGAAGTCTGGTTGTCTGGCAGAGGGTTCAGAGAACGTGAGCACCAAGAACGCGATAGGGATGAGGATAACGACAACGAGGATAATCACGACAAGAAAGGCTATGAAGTCTGATTGGGCCTTCAATTTAGACACCTTACAGTTTATTGTAGCCCTCCGTCCAGGTGTACACTACAGTGATGTTTAGGGGAGAGTTAATGTCGATATAATCACTGGAAATAGGTGTTCCGTTTACATAATATTCATAGGGACCCCACGTGAGACCAGCGTTGAAAGTCGCATATTGATTATTTGTAAAGCAAACATAAAAGTTTGGAGACCTCTGACCGAAATAGGTGCCTATTGCTGAATAATTATAGTTCCCACTTTTTATATAATATGGTGTTGAATTCGAGTAATTATAGAGATTATTCCCTAGCTGAAAATATAAGCCGTATTCTTGGGGATTATTCGGGTTAAAATGGTAATAATAGATATAAGGATCAGGCTCTATGCATGTCACGTTATAAGGATATTCAATATAGCTATATTCTATATATATTCCGTAATAGTTATAATCATTATTGTAACTCACGATAAATGAATAGTGGGTATCAGGATTTAAGAACGTGATGAAACTTGTGGAACTAAATGATCTACCGCTAACTGAAGTAAACTGGTACTCAAAATGCTCTATTATATTCCGACTAATCGTGTAGTTCAAAGACGTAGTCACCACAGTGAAATTGACGAATCCGGCGGGTATGGTTAAGTTCGCGGTTCCATTCATTGTATAATGAACCCCGTCAATTATGACCTCAACAGGCTCCACTTGGCTTGGATTCACCTGTATCGTGACATGATCTTGTGCATTTAAGGGAGAGTAATTCCCTATCAGGACTAAAGGACTTCCCTCTAAAGTGACTGTCACTTCATTAGAGGTACTGGAGTTGAGAATTCCCTGGCCGAGCTCAATCCAATTGCGGAATACACCAGTTATCACGGACCCGTTTCTCTCCACGTAATATACGTATTGAGGTATCCGAATCGAGAAGGTACCGGTTTGGTTCACGAACGCGACGGGAGTGGTGAAGTTCTTGTAACTCCCGTCTATGTTAGTGGTCAAGTTCGTTGAGACGGTTATAGGGCCGCTGCTCTCATAAATCTGCGTAGCGACCTCGAATCCTCCCTTCCCAGATGTGGAGTAGGGCCCTATGGACGACATAGGGGTCAGAAAGAATAGGTTACCCAGGGAGGTGACGACGATTATGGGCCTCCCCTGGACGTAAGGGGGAAGTGTGATGTTGGTGAAAGTGGTTACGGTCAATGGATACTTCAAGCTGGTAAGGTTCGTCCAGATACCCGATGAGGATAAGTACAATATCTTGGTTATTGTGATGTTAGTAGGGGGCACGAATGTACCGTTAGTGTAGTAAAACAAGATGGATGAATTCCCATAATATATGGCTGGATGCCCGTATTCTACCTGCTTCGACTGAAGAGACTTGAGGTAAACGTAGTTGTTTACTAAGGCCGATTGGGATACCCCTTCCTGTTGAATGGTAGAGATATATTCCATCATGGGAATCGCAACCACAACAATTACGATCACTAGCATGAGTAGGGCTATAGAGCTGGAGATTGCCTTATTTAATCTGAGCTTCATAATGGCTCACCTCCCGCAAACCACTCCTGATAGTCCGTTATGATAAAAGGCGAAATTATGGTAATTTCCGATCCCTCTTTAAAATTTATCGTTTCGAGAGCTAGACCATTATTTGTAATCAATCCTTTTGCAGAAACATTGACAGGTTGGGACAACAGTACACTGTATGGTTTTCCGTTGATGTTGAAATTCCCGCTAAGCTGATTGAGATAAACATAAGTGTCCTTCAATATAGTCCAGTTTTTGAAATATAGTCTCTCATTCTGATTATATGCTGTGGGGCCTATCACGAAACTGTTGTTTATCTGGACGAGTTGGCCTGGGACATCACCCATGGAGGGAGGATTACTGTAATAGACTGTAACTCCTGAGGGATAAAAGAAGGAGTTATTCACCAACACCGCATAATATACCTGATGTAAGCTATAATTTCCGTAAACTGTTCCATTACCTGCAACAAATACAACGTCTTGACCATACACCGTTATATTCTTAATTGAGGGTGTTAGAGCAGTGAACTGATAACAGTTAATCTCCCCAGCGTAAACAGAGAACTGGGTACTTTGAGACTTGCCTTTACTCGTACTCGTAAACGAATAATTGAAGGTTATGTTATAGTACTTAGGAAACTGGATTAAATGGTATCCGTAAGTCAGATTAAGGGTGATTCCGTTTCCGCCTAAGTGATAGGTCTTGTTATCTATAATTACTGGAACAGTTGTGTTCAGAGGGTTAAGGGTGATGGTAGTACTACTACCATGGATATTACTAATCACAGGGTTTAGTGACAACCCGCTCGGCTTAATAGTCACCTGATATTTCGCCTCATAGGCCTTGTAAATAGCCGTGACTACAACGGGTCCGCTCACGGTGAGGTATGTAGACTCTCTGTTGGGACCTGAAAGTTGACCGTAACCGACGACGCTCCAGTTCTGAAAGACTCCCGTTAGACCGTATTGAGGTAGAAACGTACTGTTTTGCTTCTCGTCTAAAGGATAAGTCCCAGGAAGCACGTAGCACACTAGGGGAGTTTGACCTCCCCCAACTCCGAACACAACCTGCGTGGATACTGGATAGACCTTAGAGCCATTGATAACGAAGGAGGCTATATAAACTGGAACCTTTCCTGAAGGACCTTGCACATTCACGGTGTCGATGGAGGTGTTAGGCTCAAGGAAGTAAATGTTACCATTTCCGGACACAATTAACACAGGTTGGTTATAGGCCCTAGTTGGAAGGAGGATGTTTCCGTCCCCTGCGATCACTCTAGGGGAATAAAGTACGGGAACCCAGGAGGTTCCATTGAAATAGTAAACTTGTGTAATGTTTAAGGGATAAGGTATCGAGGTGTACTGGATCTCAAGATAGGGGGTCTTGGAGGAGTTTAAGTAGACGTTTGGGTTGCCCCTAAATACGTTATTGGTCTCCTGGGTCTGTCCCTGAAGGTAACCGACGGCCTGCTGTGATCCCTGATAGTTATACAGTTGAACCGAATTGAAAATGAGATAAGCAGGGATCAGAACGGCGACCAAGAGGATGAACATGAGGACCATGAAGATGGGGAGGGACAAGGCCTTCATCCCGGCACCCCCGTGAAGGTGTAACCTATCCTGAACACGTCCCCCTGACCGTACATGACCCACACGACGGCTATGTCCCCCTTAGAGAAGCCCGAGAAGATAACAGTTACGGGGTCGTTGAAGGGTATAGTGTAGGCCCGGATCGGAGAACCAATCAGGAGGTGGCCGTTTAGATCATACACTTTAGCGAGGGTAACAGGCTCGGCCAACTTACCATTGGCCAGGTGGACGGAGAACGAAGGTTGACCCTGAGGCGTAACGAGGCCGACTGAGGTCTCGAAACTGGAGGGCTCTGGGAACACTAACACCGTAACGTTACCGGTCTCCGCAGGGTCGTATGCCTCCAGTACTAAGCTAGCCTGGTTCCCGTTATTAAGAAGGGGACCAACCGATATCGTGGTTTGGGAAGCTAAGTTGTTGGCCACCTGTTCTTCTGAGGACAAGATAAATTGGGGGTAAAGAACAGTAATGGATAAGGCTATCACAGCTAATCCCAATGTCACGACGGCAACTAGGAGTATTATTTCCTGAACTACATTCTCAGGCAATTATTCTCGAGAATATAAGTTATTCTTCTTGTTATAAATCTTTGCCGAATTTGATAGAAAGTTTAATTGTGATTTTCTTATGATAGCCCGTTGGCTTGATATCTTTAGAGTGAGGGAAAAGGTTTATTACTGAGAGTCTTGTCAAAATAGTATTGTAATGCCTAACGTAGTGATAACTTTTCTAGTGATCGTAGTAACACTGATGATGGCCTTGGGGGTCTTCAGTCTGTACACGACTTACTTTTCAGCGCAATCCATCACACTTCAGGAGAGAGAGACATTGGTGGCACAATCAAAGCAATTGGTTACCTTCGTCTCTCCCATAACCTTCCGAGGAATAACACCGAACTATCAGTACTTTAACGTGTCCTTCCTCTTGTGGTACAGCTCTCCCACTAAAAATGTAACCTTAGTCCCCTTCGTGGTAAACCAGTTACCCGGAATAGGAGTCTATCTTTACACCCCGTCTGTGGAGGAGAACGCTCTGATCATGACTAACTCCTCAGGTAAATTGAACGTGATTAGGGGATTTCACCTGAGCTCCACAGTTTTCACCACACAGGGACAACAACTTAGCGTTAATGCTGAAGCCTTCCCAGTCGGCCAGAGCGGTACGGTGATGGTGAACGCGAAGGTCTCTCCAGGTCAGATAATAGTTGTATGGATACTAACCTATGAGTTCGGATCGTGGTATAGGTTGGGCTACTTTTTCGTTAATCCAGAGGACGCCGGTCTGGGATTATATGTTACCACGGCTACTGCTCCATATCTGGGTAACAGCAAAAATACTAACTTCCAGCCTCCCCACTTGTTTAGCAATAACCAGGGGGTTCAATTGGGTCTTTGGTTCAAGGTAATAGACAACGCTACGTCCCCCTCAAACATATTATATTTTACTTTTAATGCTACCAATAAGGAGATTTATTATATATATATTTATCAGTATGGCGAGAAAATATTGGTTAAAACCAATGCAAGTTCTAATAAACCCATCCCACTTGCCAACGCGAATGTAGGGGCGGAATACTTCATTAACCTGAGTTTCGGGTCTCAGGTAAAGCAACCAGGTATATCGGGATCAACCAATATATCGATATATAATTCCACAGGAAATCTCATAAATGATACTACCCTAGGTATTGGAGAGGCAAACTCCTACGTGACTAGTGTAAAGTTCGGCTCACCATATCAGGCTGTTGAGATTTCCCAAGCATTTCTTGAGACATTACAAAATAAAAATGGACTCGGAGCTTTCTATAATACATCATCCACTGTGCTTCGTAATGGATTTTATTATAATAACACTGAACCTCTATATCAGATTATTAATGAAGCTAAAAATAATCTGCACGCCATTGTCTACTGGTACTTCGTCTACCCTACATCCTCTCCTCCTCCCTACGTTAGTGCCACAGTGTGGTACTGGCCCAATGGTAATTCATCTTTGAATGAGACGTATCTCTACCCCTCAGGTCCTAACACGTGGACTATAGACTAAATGGACTTTCCTGCGGAGCCCACCAGTTACATTTTTATCCTCAACTTCCCACTTGTTTTTGCGGCCGTAGTCCAGCCTGGATTAGGACGCTGGCCTCCCAAGCCAGAGATCCCGGGTTCAAATCCCGGCGGTCGCATCTCTTTTTAATTTACAGCAGTTATTAGATTTGCCTTTGATTAAAGGCCGACATTTATGGGAAAGTCCTATAACTGCTGTAATTTAAATGATTGTACTCCACTATGCTCATCATAACCGACTAAGGCCGTGATGAGAAGAGGGTCGAGTGATAGGTGATCTACGCTGGAAAAACTGATTTAAGCTGTTCTGATCAACCTG
>Ga0081474_108359_pt1 | contig 41493 bp, 42 predicted proteins | sample OneHunmetagenome_2_FD_70978 | JGI IMG/M metagenome (GOLD analysis project Ga0081474, IMG submission 70978) | Ferrous microbial mat communities from One Hundred Spring Plain, Yellowstone National Park, USA v2 (version 2) | ecosystem: Environmental > Aquatic > Non-marine Saline and Alkaline >... | reverse complement strand
TTTGAACAGGCTGAATATGAGGCCCTTAGTTTGAACTATATACTGAGGGCCAAAATTTGACCCAAAACAAAGATATATGGCATTAAACCAATAGTTAATCAAAAATAAAAAATCATCAATTACATTGTTAATTGTTATGAAATGTCATTACCTGCGGGAGTACTGACCTAAATAAAAGTTTTTTAACCCTCATGACAATTTTTTATATGCCTGTTATAATCAAGCCAAAAATCAAAATTTTACAGACTTGGGGAAGTGAAAAATTCGTAGCAGCCATGACTGACGTTATATACAGAGGCTATGAGATTGAAGAGGCTTTAAAAAGGGCAGAAGCAAATCCTGAACTCGTTTCAAAAAGGATAACCAACTTTTTAAAGGATGGACATCACAGCGTTCTTGAATTTATGGGGGCCAGCTGGCTCATAGAAAGCAGCAGAGCGCTCACGCATGAGCTGATCAGGCATAGAATAGCAAGTTATTGGCAGGAAAGTCAAAGATATGTAGATTATTTGAAAGGGCAGCTGCGTTATGTCTTGCCTCAAGAACATGGCTCTTTAAATAATTATTTAGATATGGCATCTGAAGCTTATGTTGAATCAAGAAAAAGCATGAACCCTGAAGATTCACGGTATTTTTTACCAAACGCAATGGCCAGCCGTATCTGGGTTCAGATGAATTCGAGAGAGTTCTATACAAGCTTTCTCCCCCTCAGGACAGGCTTAGGAGCTTTTCATGAAATAAGGCTTGTAGCATGGCTTATGTATGAATCGCTAATAGATAGTTTTCCATTAACATCGAAATGGGTCTGGGAAAATCTTCAAAAACTTCATCCAGATTATTGCAGGGATGCTGAAAAGCTAAAGAGTATATACGGTTCAGAAGACTGCAGGTATCTTAGCATAATAGATGCTTTTAAAAAATGGGACCTAAACATTCCAGACAAACTTAATCTCTTAATTAATAAAAACAAGGATAACAAAACATATTGAGAACTAATTTATTAGCAGGATAAGATTTTTAGGCACTATAATAATTATATAATAAATTGAGACTCTGGAGTCTGCATCCATCGTTTCTCGATAAACAGGGAATTCTTGGTGTTTGGAGAGAAGGACTTCTTGCTCAAAAAGTTCTTATAGGAAAAACCCAAGCATACGTAAACCATCCTCAGTTAATCAGGTTCAAAAAAACATCCGATCCTCTGCTTTATATTGGAACATACCTTTATTTTATTTATGTAGAAGGGTCAAAGAGAGGTTATAAATTCGACGTTAAAAAAATTCTAAAGTACGATCCAAAAATTGATAAAATCGAGGTAACGATTGGGCAGCTCTATTTTGAGTATGCGCATTTACTTAAAAAATTAGAAAAAAGGGATCCCGAAAAGTATAAAGAAGACCAAAAAAGGGATCCTCAGTCACACCCTTTATTCAGGGTAGTAAAAGGAGACGTAGAGCCTTGGGAAAAAAGCAAAGACGCTAAAGCGTTTAGAAATCCCTATAAGCTTGTTTTTTCATAATTTTTAGGGGCTATATTGAAAAAGGTTCAGATAATAGATCATCCTCTGGCTCAAGCAATATTAACCAGCCTGCGCGATAAAAACACAAACCAGATAGAGTTCAGGAAAGGACTTGTAGAGCTAGGAAGGATAATAGGTTATGAAATAGTTAGATCTATGAATATTCAAGAAACATATGTAGAAACTCCTCTTGGGGTAAAAGCAAAGGGAGTTAAAATACCTGACCTTGAACACGTGGTTATAATACAGGTACTTAGAGCTGCGATGCCGATGGCTGAAGGCCTCGTTAAAATATTTGAAAGAGCTAGAATGGGAGTTATAAGTGCTAGAAGGGTTGAAGAATCTCACACAAAGGGTTCTCTTAGCTTTGAAATAGAGAGCACCTATGTCAGGGTTCCTAAAATTTTTCCTGAAGATGTTCTCATAATAGCTGATCCCATGCTAGCAACTGGGTCTACTATTGCTACAGTTCTAAGAAATATAGCTGCAAAAGGAAACCCAAAAAGAAAGATCATAACATCAGTTATTGCGACTGACTACGGTATAGATAGGGTTCACAGAGAAGATAATAATGCAGAAATATACACAGTGGCTGTTGATCCTAGGGTAAATGAAGACGGTTACATAGTTCCTGGCCTTGGGGATGCAGGAGACAGGGCTTTTGGGGGACCTTAAATTAGAGCTGAAAACCAGAAAATAAACAGGCTTTCAAAACAACAAGTTTCGGTTTAATAAACCAAAGCTCTTGCAGCTATACTGGACTGTTCCCACACTGAAGGGGCTAGTGTTCTCGAGGTCTCTAGGGTTACTCTCCTTTAACAAAGGATAATCTGCTGTAAAACACAAGATATGAAAGCGGCTTTGCAGCTCTTTTGATCAGCTTTCCGGTTGCTTTTTTTTAGTATGTTCAGATCAAGTTGAGGTCTGAATGGAGTTCGTGCTCCAAAGAACATTTTATCACGCTTCCCGGACTGCGTGCCGCCTCATTATTGTGATAAGCGCAAATCATTGAGTTATTTTATTCAATCGCTTTATACGCTTTCATCCAGTATTCCTGAGCTTCAAGGTCGATTGCATTCATCTTTTTACCAGAGACCCCTCCGTTACAGTAGATCAAAATTTTTTAGCGAAAGATGGCGTTTTGCCGCTTTTGCAAACCATACACAATTATACGATCTAATAATGGTAAAGCGCATTAATATTTTTGGGACATGGAAAAATCTATAGATAATGCTTGTTTTTTAAGCTTTTGCAAACAGGCTATAAAGAACAACCTAAAGCAGCATGACCCTTATAATGTATGAGTATAACAAATTCATCATAAATTCAGATAAAAATTTTTGATCTACTGGTTAGGGCGGGGCAGTTTACTACTAAATTTGCTTCAGCAGCTCCCTGAAATTAAACTTTTATGTATTATAAAGATAAATGTCGATAGGCAAATTATTTACCATTAGCTTAGTGCATTTCCGTAAGTTGGCTATAACCAGCACGATAAAGGACGATCATCAGCTTAACCGCTGTAAGGTTAAGCTTTAAACATTTATATTTATCAATATGACAAATAACCTATGATTGGCGGAGCAATATCTGAACCTTATGTACCTTTTGACAAAAAAGGTAACGTTGATCATAAAGCACTAAGAGAAGCGATATCAGTTTTGGAGGAAAAGGGTGTGGATGGGTTTATGGTAAATGGTATAGGAGGGGAAGCACTGGTTCTATCAATTGAAGAAAGAAAAAAGGTTCTAGAAAGCGTATTAGATGTTAGCAAGAAAGAAGTTTCCGTTCTTGTAACTTCTTACTCGGTTGATACAACTCTTGAGCTTATAAAGCATGCTAAAGATGCGGGGGCTGGCTACGCTGTTATAACACAGCCTTTAGTGTACCCTTTAAAAAACCCTGTAGAACACTTTAAAAACATAGCATCAAAATCTCAGTTACCGCTTATACTTTATAACGAAAAACAGCTTGGTAACCTGTTAACACCGGCTCAAGTGGTTTCAATTCTGAAAATAGATGGCTTTATAGGCTATAAAGACAGCACCAAAGATATCGGGCATCTTCAGGAGGTTGCAGAAGAAATGCCTGAAAAATCCTTGCTACTTGCAGGCAGCGATTCTCTTATATACACAACTTACACTCTTGGTGGCGTTGGAATCGTTTCGCTGATCATAAACGTCTTTCCCAGCCTTATTGTACAGCTTGTAGAAAGCATGAAAAAAGGAGATTATAAGAAAGGTCTAGAGCTTCAGAAAAAAGTAAACAGCGTAAGAACTATACTAAAATCATATGGCTTCAGCGCAGGCTACAGGTATGCCGCAAAGCTGGCCGGCATAAATTTTGGGTATACTTATGAAAGATCAGAAGATCTGACAGAGCAAGAAGCGCTTGATCTTAGACAAAAACTAGAAAAAGAGGGTTTATTATAAAATAAAAACTTTAAAATTTATATTGTTTTTTTAAATGTTTATTTTTAATCAATACTAAATAATTTATGGGAAGTCGTTACTTTATAAAGATCATCACTTTTAACATTTTGATAAAAAGTCGCATCGGTTTATTATTAATTAATTTTAGAAAAAATTTGCAAAACTTACTAAAATTAAGAATAAGAAAAATCTCCAAAGATAGAAGATAAAATAACTGTTTCTCATTTTAATACTAATATAAAAATGAAAAGCTCGATTTTAAGTTTATATATACCTTAATCTTCAATTATTTTTAACTGAGAGGTTCTTGAAAAATCAATAAATCAACATATAGATTTATTTAATGATAACCTTTTCTGCATTCTTTTGAAAGCCTGTCTGGATAATCCCCCGTTAAATCGTCAACTCCCATTTCACAGAACTTTCTTATATCTTTAATTTCATTTAAAGTCCATAATCCTAGCTTTACTTCTTTTTTATGTAACTCAATAACGTCGTCTTTATTATAAACCAAACCGTGGAAAGCATGAATCCATTTTGCCTCCAGTTTTTTTGCTATATCTATAAACCATCTGGGCCTTCCTTCAATTATCAGCCCTATCTCAATGTCATTATCAATTTCCCTTACTTTTTTTAAAGAATCAAAATCAAACGAAATTATTTGTACGTTTTTCTTTAAATTAAATTTATCAACTCTTTCAAGAACCTTTTCTTCAATGTCTGGGTAATATTCGTAGCTGTGTTTTATCTCAACTTTGTAAAGAAATTTCTCACGATATCTTTCAAAAACCTCCGAAAGGGTAGGGACCTTTGTTCCAGCATATTCAGGCGAAAACTTTATGCCAGCATCAAGGCTTTTTATCTGTTCCAGCGTCATTTCTTTAATATAGCCTTTTCCGTTAGTTGTTCTGTCGACCAGCTCATCGTGCATAACTATTATTTCGCCATCAGCAGATTCATGTACATCGAGTTCAATTCCATCCATTCCATACTGCAATGCTAAATCAAAAGCAGGTATCGTGTTTTCTGGAGCCATGCCCCTTGCTCCTCTGTGGCCAAATAAAAGAGGATTCATGATACGATCTCTTTCAACGTTTTGTTATATAAATATTGTTATTTTAATCCAGATATTTTTGAATATAAAATGAACAAACTGTTTAAAATTTGAACATTTTATAACGCAAAAAGAATTTTTTTGAAAGTAGATACGCTTAAATTTTTATAAAATCCATAATTACTTGTGGCAGAAAAAAATACGTAATGGCGATTGACCAAGGCACAACAAATACAAAGGTAGCACTTTTTTCACGAGAAGGATCGTTAGAATACTTTGCATCTAAAGAGCAAACTCAGATCTATACAAAACCTGGTTGGGTAGAACAGGATCCAATTGAAATTTGGCAAAACGTAAAGGCTTGTATAAAGGAAGCGATTAAAATAAGTAATGTTAATGTAAATAAAATAGATTCTATAGGGGTTACCAATCAGAGGGAAAGTCTAGTGGTTTGGGATAAGGGAACTGGAACCCCTTTGCATAACGTAATAGTATGGCAAGACAGGAGATCATCAAAACTAGTTGATAATCTAAAAAAAGAATATGCAGATCTGATAAAAGAAAAAACAGGGTTAGTTCCAGATGCTTATTTTACAGGACCAAAGCCCATGCATCCTGCCTGAAGTTCCACTGATCAAACCTGACCTGTCTATTACCGTTACTTTTATGCCTCTGAGGCTTAGGTCAAGCGCCGTAAAAAGACCTGTAGCACCTGCGCCTATAACTGCTACGTCAGTTTTCATGATTTTATTTTAGCTTCTTGTTTTATAAATATATTTATGATAGGAATTACGTAAATAAAATTATGAAATGGGTTACCAGGAAAAAGGCGATGGTGGACAGAATAGCTTGTCCTTGGCTTATAAAAAATTCGTTGATAAAGAAGCCCAGTTCATTTTTGTGCCCGAAGAAGAAGTTCTTGAAGTTGCTGAAAAGGTAGGCGCAATACCTTTTGACGTTAAAGGTGTCGAGCTTAATCACTATTATGAAAACGGGATTGAATACGTTAGCTTCGACGCTATAATAAAAAAGTATGCGTTAAAAGATCCAGCGCTGCTTGAGCTTGCAAAGATAGTAAGAGGTACTGATGCTCACAACCCTCAGGACGTTCCTGAAGAATCGAAGGGACTTAAAGCGGCTGCTCTGGGATTCAGAGAAATTTCAAAAGACGATTATGAAAACATGAGGCTTCAGTTTCCACTTTACGATGCACTTTATAAATATTGTCAGATAAAAGGTTTTGACCATAAATTCCCAAATTTAATCATTATATAAGCTAACGAAACGTTTTTATGTGATGCTTGTTTGCATTGCAGCAGATTAATTGTTGCAATGCTGCACTTTTATTTGCCTTTTTAGTAGCAACAACCATGGCATTAGCTAGCAACCATCTTTGTCTTTCATTCATACCATATGGTATGCCAGGGATATTGCGTTCCAAACTGCTGCCCTGCATATAGCTTCTAAAACCTTATTATGAAATATCCTTGACCTTATTGAAGATTGCATCCTCCTCTTCATTGCTGAAAACACTCCCTCTATTACGCTTCTCCTGTGGTAATGCTTAGCATAACCATCAGGGTTTTCTCTGTACATATTAACCATCCTGTTCCATGCAGGATAGCCATTAGATTTTGACTTTACATTACTTTTTATTGCTATGTAAGGAACTGCCCCAATGTCTGCTATAAGCTGAGCGTTTGCCCTTGATAGGTATCCTTTATCAAGGTACATTTCACCAACATTGACATCAACGTTAGAGATCATCTCTTCTAGCTCTGCTGAGTCTGAAGCTGTGCCATCAGTAACTTTTGCATAAATGAAGAAAGGCATGTCAGTGTCAGCTGTAACGATTGCATGCAGCTTGATGTACTGCCTCCTGTCACCTTCACCGTACTTAACAGTGTACCACCTGCCGTACATGTTAGTTGAAAGGCCTGTGCTGTCAGCTGCAGCGTTAACGGAGCTCATTCCCTGCAGGTTCATTATCATCAGCGCAATGAGCCCAATGACCCTCTGAAAGTAGGCCTCAGAAATGTCTTTATTGTGGGCCTGCATAGTACTTGGTGCAGGTAGGTGTTCAACGCCGAGCGCCTTCCTGTACTCCACGTTGTCGTGGAGCTTGGAGAAGGTGGAGCGGTACGAGGTGCCAAAGAAGGCCCTGAAGATCAAAAGCTTCGCTATCGCTCTTGGATCAGCGTCGGGCCTACCGACGCTGCCCTTCTCCTTGACTTTGTATGGAGGATCAAGGGCATTAACCGCATTTGATATTATGTTAAGCACAAGCATTTCATCTAACCTTCTGAATTCATCGTACTTCTTCCAGTCCCTTGGCATTGACCTCTTACCATGGCTTTTGCTCAACACCATCAACCTCCGCTTCCACAGGGTCAGCTACCATTGAGAAGAGAGAGAACGGATAGCATGACCCTGTTTTAGCAGAGATTTATTTTATTGAGACAAATATAAACGTTAAGAGAGAGAGAAGTCAAGGCCAACGTTGTTATGTTATAGCTCTTGTATGTGAAAATTTATGGTCAAAACCCAGATAAAAATAGGTTATAATCAACCCAAGTAATTTTATAAAAATTTTTCATCTTTTAATAGAGACGCCCTCCGTGACAGTAAATCAAAACTTTTGTTAACTTTTATGATGTTTTGCTATCTTACCAGATTATAAACTAGATTTTAAATGCGATCTTTGTTATAATTACGGGTACTACGATTGTCAACAAGACCATAAACAGGATTCTAGAAATTTCTTCTGGCAAAAAAGTTGCCATTGTGGGACCAACTACACCGCTTGTAACGCAAGCATTTGAATGTCTGGTAAATATTTTAGCGAGTTTGCATGTAACTGTCAAATAATGGGGATTCCATTCAAAATACATTACAAATCCATGAACAAGAAAGCTCCGACATTCATGGAGGAGATGAATTACGAATTATATAATTTATATATCATTAATGAAAATAACAGAATAGCATGCGACGTTCAAATACAGTGCGCATTATTGCTGGAAAGGAAACCAAAGCTAAATTAACTTCTATCGGCAAGGCATTTGTGCACTGCTGGAATGAAGTTAACACATTGAGGTTTGAGCAGTACAAGAGGCACGAGCTTGTCGATTTCGCAAAAACAGAAAAAATAGTTTATGAAAAATACAAGTCAGCATTGCATGGGGCAAACGTTGAGCAAGTGACAAGGAAGAACGCGGGAGCATGGAAATCGTTTTTCAAGCTTAGCAAAAAGAAGAAAGAAGGGGAATTGCCTAAGTGGATGAAGCCAAAACCTCCTCATAAAATGAAAGATGGTCTGTTTCTTTTGATTAGAAATGATAGGTACAGGATTGAAGGAAACGAAATATATCTTTTGGACTTTAACCTAAGGCTTAAATTCAACGGAAAGCTCAAGTGGGTTGGCAAGCAGGGAACTCTTGAAATATATTACGATAGCGCAAGGAGGAAATGGTACGCAAGGATTCCAATGACTTTTACATTGGATAATAAACCAAGGGGCAAAATGAAGGCAGGCATTGACCTTGGCATTGCAAACCTTGCAACTGTGGCGGTTGAAGATGGTTCATGGATGCTCTTCAAAGGAGGTTCAGTGCTATCTGAATTCAAGAAGATAACAAAGAGCATTTTAAAGGAAAAGAAGAAGCTTGCAAAGCACGGCCTTAAAACAAGCAGGAAGCTTGAAATGCTGTACAAGAGGCGTGCTGCCCTGCTAAAGAATGCTAGAGAGGGCCTTGTTAGGGAAGTTGTAGAGTCCTTATATGACAAAGGAGTAGGAGAAATATACATCGGCTACCCAAAGGGCATAGCTCAGGATAAAGGAAACGAAAGGAATTCTAACTTCTGGAACTATTCATCAATAATAACACGAGTTAAGCAAGTTGGCAAGGAATATGGTATAAAGGTTAAGCCTGTTAATGAAGCGAATACATCTAAGACGTGTTCTCTGTGTGGGGAAATTCACGAAAATGGAAGAATAAAGAGGGGCTTGTTTGAGTGTCCTCACACAGAGAAGGTAATAAACGCTGATCTGAACGGGGCAATAAACATTCTACATATCCCCGAGTCCGTTAAGGATAGGGGTAAGTGGCTGAAGGCACAGCCTGTAGTCTACCGTTGGACGAACGGAGCGGGGTGGGTAACCACTAGCAATGAAGCGATGAAGATGAAGGCGGTAAACCACGAACCTATGATCAGCCTTAAGGGAACCACATTTCCTTTAGGGTTGTGAGGATGTCAGAGGTTGGCATCAAAGATCAAGGCAGGTAGCGTTATTATAAACGACACGACGAGGGTGAGGTTTGACAACCTGCCTTTTGGGGGAGTTAAAAAGAGCGGAATAGGAAGGGAGGGTGTAAAATATACAATGTTAGAAATGAGCGAAACAAAAATAATAGCTTACAATTTGGGCTGACGTGCTTTTTATGCTGGAAAGTTAAAACCATTAATGCTTTTATATTGTTATATATAATTTTGATATAACAAAATTCAATCAAGTAAATGATGAAGATACAAAGATTTATTACCTTCCCAGGAATAATTTTTTTATGAAAAACTCCTCTGATTTTATCTCAAAGCTTCCAAAGGCAGAGCTCCACCTTCACCTTGAAGGAACGCTTGAACCTGAGATGATGCTCGAGAAGGCTAAGAAGAACGGGATAAAGCTTCCCTACAAAAGCATAGAAGACGCAAGAAACGCATACAGGTTTAAGGATCTCCAGTCATTCCTTGACCTTTATTATCTAGGCGTAAGCTCGCTGATCGATGAGCAGGACTTCTTTGACCTGGCATACGCTTATTTTAAGAAGGCAGCTTCTCAGAACGTCAAGAGAGCTGAGGTCTTCTTTGATCCTCAGGCTCACACAAGGAGGGGCGTTGATTTTGGAACAGTAATAAAGGGGATACACAGGGCAGCGGTAAAGGCAGAGGATGATTTCGGGATTTCAGCCGGAATAATAATGAGCTTTCTGAGGGACATGCCAGTAAGCTCGGCAGAAGAAACATTAGAACAGGCGTTGCAGTACAGAAGCTGGATAATGGGCGTTGGCCTTGATTCAAAGGAGCTGGGCAACCCTCCGTCTAAGTTTGAGAACGTTTTCAAAAGAGCAAGGGATGAAGGGTTCATACCTGTAGCTCACGCAGGAGAAGAGGCTCCAGCCGAATATGTATGGGAAGCTATAAGATCTTTAAAGGTAGCAAGAATAGACCACGGATACCACATCTTGGACGATCCAATTCTTACAGAAAAAGTGACTCAAGAAAAGATACCTCTGACCACATGCCCGCTTTCAGCATTTAAGCTTAATCATATAACACCGCTTGAAAAATTTCCGGTAAAAACAATGATGAAATTAGGCATGATACCTACGATAAATTCTGACGATCCGGCTTACTTTGGGGGTTACCTTAACGAGAATTATTATGAAACAGCAAAGGCTTTAAAGCTGAACGCCGAAGATCTTGTAATTCTTGCCAAATATTCGATTATGGCATCTTATGTTTCTCATGAAAAAAAAGTAGACCTATACAACAATATCGACAGAATTTATTATGAAATTTTCTAAACAATCTGCATTTTTAGGCCATGTTTTTAATATAGAAGGCTTGAAGGCTAGCCATTGATATCTGAATAATCTAAGCATATTTAAGGATAAGATTCTAGAAGCATTCCAGTAATCTTATACGGCTTTTTTTGAGATATATAATATAGGGACTGATCTATTTTTGATTCGCTGTTGGAATAAAGCCTGATGATAGGCTCACCTTTAGCCACTTTATAGTTTTCTTTTTTATAAATATATATTCCAGCACCCTTATCATATGGAGCTCCAAGCATCCTTGTTAACGTGTTTATTTCGTTGTTGTCTATAAAAGTTATATAACCATCTTTTTCAGCAGTAACATCATAAGTGTAGTGACCAACAGGTAAATCGTCTGGTTTAATATCAGGGTTTCCGCCTTGGGCTGCGATTATCTCCTTTAACTTTTGATAAGATTTGCCTTTAAATATCAGTGAAAGAGCCGCATCGTACCCTAAACCCTTTTCGACCAAGCCGACGTTCTCAAACAGGAGTCCGGCCAACGAAGCTGATTTGATCAGAAGACTGTTTGGTGCTCCGTAAGGGTTGATCAAGCTTTCTAGAGCCTCTTTAGCTTCAAGAGCAGGCCCTACAGTATGACCAACAGGCTGACTACCATAAGTTAATGCAGAAGTAATTTTAATACCGACTGCTTCTCCAACATCTTTAAATTTTTGTGCAAGCTGCATACCATATTTTTCATCTTCAATCTTTGTGCCCTTTCCATAAGGTAGGTCAAGAACCATATACTTAACCCCCATAGCAATCTTTTTTGATATAACGCTAGCTATCATTAATCCTTCAGGATCTATTCTTAAGGGCCTTTCAATCTGAATAATCTTATCGTCAGCCGGCGATATCCCAAGTTTCCCTGTCCATGCAATGCAGCCATGGGTTTTCTTTACTACATATATAAGCTCTGAAGGCTCTAGATCTACGTTGGCAAGAACTGACATCGTGTCAGCTGTACCTGAAGGGCTTGTTATGGCTTTGCTGCTCGTCTTTGGTATATAAAAATCGCTGTTTGCAAACGTAGGCACTATCAAGAGGGATACTTTGTTGCCCGGAACTCCACCTATAGAATGTTTATCCACTACTTTTTCCCCCAAGTCTATTCTGTTTCCTGTTTCAGCCATAGCTTTAGACGCGCTTATTACTTCATTTATATCCAGGCCGTTATAATATGTTGAAAAAACAAACATCAAAACCTCCAGATCGCTGGTTTTACCTTCGGAGATGTCCTTGATTATTTGGTATAGTTCTCTATCGCTCAGTTTAGAACCTTTAAACTTTTTTCTTATGTATTCAAATGATAAACCATGCTCTGCCCTTTTGATTTCTACGGTTTTTTCCTCCCCATCAGTGATTCCCAGTTCAGCTGCTAGATCTGTGCTTAACCCCGCATAACCTTCTTTTATCATGCTGTGCGATGGGCGTGCCACGCCTGTAGCGTACCTCTTATCGGTCTTAACCAGTATTTTTTCCCCAACATTTATACCTAATCTCTCAGCATCAACAGAGTTAAGTATGATAAAACCTTCGTTACCTTTAATATCTATCTTTAAAGCTTTCAGCAACATACAGAAGAATTATTAATAATAGTTTCTCGCTTATAAACTTATTTATGTTTGACCGTTGCCAATATTGTACCTACTGTCTCAATTTATAAAAAAAGCGGTTTAGGGGCAGAAACCTCGGCATTAAAAAACAGAAAGAAGGCAAGTTTGTAAATGTTATAAAGCAATAATAGGAATTCTTAACTTTTAAAGCGCAATAATAAAAATGCGCACGTCTTTCAAATCAAACCTTCAAGCATTAGCTTTTGTTTTAAGGCATCCTTATTGTGTACTAGAAAAAACTTTTGAATATCTAATAATAGTCCTTGGGTGAAGGCCGAAGAGCAAACATGCCTCTTTCAAGATCTTTCAGGCACAGAATATTATATGACAAGCACCTATATAAAGCTATTTATTTTGAAACTGATTGTGACGGCCAAAGATTCAGCTCCCATACCATTTACATAAAAGACGTTAACCCCTTTAGAAATTAAAAAATCGGCTTCCGATTTTGCCTTTGAAAAATCGGGTTGCCCATTTTTAAATGGTACATGTATCTCTGATATTGCTCCCCAGCGCATGCTGTATTGTTAATAATTCTTAAATATTAAGGTTTTAATAGTTTAAACTTGTGAAAAAAATTTTAATGATTACTGAAGCGGGTATACTGTTTTTAAACGAAAAAGGCGATATAATATCATCACATAAGATTAAAGACTTTAATGAATACGAATCAGCTTTAAAGGGAGAATTGTCAGAAGAAACCCTCAACCTTCTAATGAACGAAAGCGATGAAATAGTTGTGCAGAATGAAGCGTTAAAAAACAGGCTAATTGGTCTAAACCCCAGGCTGAACGTTATCATAGACCCGAATATAATTGAAAATCAGGGCCTGAACAAAGTAGATCTGATGATTAAGGCAGGCCTGGTAAAGGATCAGCAGGAGGCTCTTGAACTCATAAGGAACTATACAATTTATGTTTCTCAGCAAAAGCTCAAGGAGCAGGCAGCAAGGCTTGATCTTCACGCCATACAGCTGGTACAAGCTATTGATGAAATAGATAAAACGATAAATTTGTTCTACATGCGTTTGAGAGAATGGTATGGCTTGCACTTTCCGGAGCTTTACAGCGTCATTGAGGACCCTGAAACTTATTTGAACATAGTTCATGCATTTCCAGATCGCAGCGAGATAACAGCAGAAAAGCTGGAAGAAATTAACATACCAAGAAAAAAGGCCGAAATAATAGAATCTCTTGCAAAAGCTTCGAAAGGGGCTTCGTTTGATGAAGAGATGTCAAGGCTCATAGACCAGCTGGCTGAGGTAACCATAAGGTTGTTTAAGCTCAGAAAAGAAGCTGCAAGGCAGCTGGAAAAAATAATGGAGCAGGTTGCACCCAACGTCACATCCCTTGTTGGAGCAACTATAGGAGCCAGATTACTCAGCAAAGCAAGCTCGCTCGAGCGGCTCGCTAAGCTTCCCGCTAGCACAATACAGGTCCTTGGAGCAGAAAAAGCACTTTTCAGAGCTCTTAAGAGCCACGCAAAGCCGCCCAAGCACGGAATAATATTTCAGTATAAGCTTATACATGATGCTCCAAAGAAGCTTAGGGGAAAACTTGCAAGAGCGCTTGCGGCTAAACTTGCCATAGCCGCAAGGATTGACTATTATAGCGGTAAAAAGAACGATGAACTGGCCAAATCTTTTAATAAAAAAGCTGAAGAGATAAAGAAAAGATTTTTCGAAGAGCAGAAAAAAGGGTCGAAAGTGAGTGCCAAAGGTAGAAAACGCTGATTTTGATAACGTTTACTGGGTAGAGATCTCTGATAGAAAGGCTCTTGCGACTAAAAATCTAGCTCCCGGAATATCAGTCTACGGAGAAAAGCTGATCAAAGAAAAAGGAATAGAGTACAGGCTCTGGGATCCATTCAGAAGTAAGCTTGCCGGCGCTATAATAAAAGGTCTAAAGAACATGCCGATCAAGCCAGGCTCTACAGTGCTTTACCTTGGAGCCAGCACGGGCACAACGATCAGCCATGTTTCGGACATCATAGATATAAACGGTCTTGTTTTTGGCGTAGAGGTAAGCGCAAGGGTTGCCAGAGAGCTTATGGATAAAGTCGTAAAATACAGAAAAAACGTCATACCTATAGTTGAAGATGCGAGACGTCCTGACAGGTATGCGCAATTCGTATTTAAAAAAGCAGATGTACTGTATTCGGATATAGCTCAACCTGACGCTACCGAAATAACGATCAATAACAGTTTAAAGTTCTTAAAAAAAGGAGGTTATCTTGTGCTTATTGTGAAAGCAAGGAGTATAGACCCGGTTCTTCCTACAGGAGAAATAATAAAAAGGGAGGCAAAAAAATTGGAAGATGCTGGTTTTAAAGTCATCGAAATACTTAACTTAAATCCTTACGATAAAGAGCATGGTTTTATATTAGCAACGGCGTAGTATCATAATTTTCTGCAGAAGGGCAAAGAATATATTTTAAAGTTTTGTTAAGCTTAAATATGTTAAAGGACGACGACGCTAAAGATAAGTTAATGGCAGAAATTTTTAAGGCACTGGCTCATGAATACAGAATAAAAATGCTGAGGATAATCATGAGTTCAGAAAAACCACTTCACATAAAGGCGCTTACAGAAATGTTAAATGCAGATTATCCAATGGTTTACAAACATATAAAAATTCTTGAAAAAGCCGGAATAATAGGTATATTCATGGTTGGTCGTTCACGGGTACCGTATGTGAAAAGAAAGGAAGAACTTTCTAAATTATTGGAAGATTTGGTAAACATAATTAAACAATAAAGTATAATTAATTTTATACTACAAGAAAAAATTTATAAGTGAATATAAAGAGAAAGCCTTATGCAAAAAAGTCTTTATGTTTCGCTAATAGCTATGTTTGCAGCCACTTCTGGGGCTTTGACGGAAATGCACGTGATGTTTCCTTTCCCTCTTTTACCATTTTTGGAGTTTGATATGGCTGAAATTCCGGACATGGTTGCCTTCCTGATCTTGGGACCTGAAGCAGGGATACTGGTTGCTACGATCCATTTCCTTCTGCTTTATACGCTGGGCGCTTTTACCATATTTTCTCCGCTTATGAAATTTTTTGCAGAAGGGAGCATGTTCGCAGGCATATTGTTGGCAAAACGGTTCACCAAAAGGGATTCGGTATTAGCTGTTACATCGATAACATTCAGGGTTGTCATAATGCTTTTCGTAACGTTGATGCTTTACTATGTAATAATGCCAGACATTTATATGCCCACAGCTAAACTAGCCATGGGAATACTCCACATAAGTTATCTACCTCCGCTATACATAGCTTTTCTTCTAGTGGGCTTAACTTCTGTGTTTAACGCGATCGCGGGGGTCATAACGTTCTTTGTCTCATATGCTATAGCAGTGAGACTGGTAAAATCTTTTAAGATTTTCGATAGAAGCTTACTTTAAAGAAACGATATATTTTTTATAAAGCGTTTTATCCTTTTTGGTTGTTTCAACCTTAAAACTTTTTCCCTGTCCTGATATCATAAGCGCTATCTTACATCCAAGGTCTCCGTCACAGTAAGAAGCAACTATATCTGCAGCTAACGTCAAAAACGACTCATCACCCCTAAAAAGCCCTACAGGCCCATTACAACGTTCCGGGATTATCTTTGTGTACCCTGTAGATTTTTCCAATTCTTTATTCTCAAAGTAGTTCCTTCCAACTATAACCTTGGTATTTTTAGAAAGTCTAAAATGTCTTCCAGTTTTTAGCAGGTATATATCTTCCATTGTATAACGATCGTCGTTAGAAAACAGATCCTCAAGCTTTCTAGCGTATGGAACATACGTTAAAAGACATCCGCCTGAGGAGCCAGGTATTTCATTTAATCCTAATTCACGGGCAAGTTTTATCTGCATCTTTCTGCTCTTTCCTTTTATTTTAAGGAGCTTACCCGGATCTATCAGACCTTCTTTGATCAGCTCTGTTGGAGGCATTATGCCCCCGCTTAAAGGCCTGAGAACCCTGCCCTCCAGCCCGGATTCTCTTTCTATGATCTTCATCGCTTTTATGTTCTGTGACTTTGGCCTCTGATCAACGACTTCGCCAGTAATTATACCTGCAGCTTCTTCCTTTTCCATGATGTTTTTTGCTATCTTGAAAAAGAAAATCCTGCAATCTATACATGGATTTAAGGCGCGACCATATCCGTATTTTGGGTGTCTTACGATTTCAACATATTCCCTTTCAACCTTTACGTTTATCATTTCTAGCCCCTCTTTTTTTAAAAATCTCTCCAGTAAAGAAAGATCTCTGCAACAAGATGAATTAAAGGGCGTTTCTATGTGAACAGGGATTATGTCGAAACCCATGTTTTTAGCCAGTATAACAGATAGTAAGCTATCAAGCCCTCCAGATACCAGTGCAATCAGCTTTTTTCTTTCTTCCATTTTACCTTACTTTAACTAATCAGAATTTCTTCAAAAAATCAAATAAATAAAAAATACTAAACTTTTACAGACCGAATTTATTCTTCTTCTTCCTGAGTTTCAGGCTTAGCTTGCTCGTTAGAAACGATTTCCCCGACAGCGTACCTGTTTCCGACCTTTACTATTTTCACTCTGTATGTTTCCCCTAATTTGCCGCCAGCTATGAATACGATGAAACCATTCACTTTTGCTACGCCGTCGTTTCTCTTACTCATTTCTTCAACTTTTAATGTATATTCAGCGCCCTGTTTAACGGGCTTCGGTCTGTAATTTCCGTGATATCCGTGACGTTCGCTCAAAACTTTTTCGCCGTGCGCTAAACTTATAGCGCGTTCAATATAAACTTATCTAATTAAATTGCACATTACATTTCATACAATTTATTGTTAATTTTGTTTTTGACAGTTGAAATTATAAGCTAAAAGATTTTATTTTACGGTTTGCAGAACACTGTCATGAAAAGGGAAGACTTTTTTAAAGAAACGGTAAAACCCATCGAAATAAAACCAAGAAGCATTTCTGAGCTTCTCGAGGCCATGGCTGAAACCTCTTTCCAAGGAAGAAAGTTGGGTGAAGTGTATAGGGTATGGAAAAACATGGTGAGCGACAATGACGTGACGATACTGATGGGGCTAACGGGGTCCATGTCAACGGCAGGTATGTGGAAAATAATTGGCCAGTTGATAGATGACAATTTCCTTGACGTTCTTGTATCTTCGGGCGCAAACATCTCTGAAGACATATATGCTGGAATGGGATTTCCTTACGGCAAGGGTAGCCCGCTTGTGGACGATGAGCTCCTTTTAAAGTACAAAATCGACAGGTATTATGACGAATGGGCTGACGAGTACAAGTACAGAGAGATGGAGAAACTTTTATCGGACTTTATAGGAAGCCTGAACAAAGATCATGTATACTCAACTGCAGAACTTATGTACCTTTTAGGGAAGCATCTGGATAAGTTAGGGATAGATTCTTTAGCCACAAGATCTTACAGGAAAAGGGTTCCGATATTTTCTCCTGCAATAATGGACAGCAGCTATGGAATAGCCGCAGTGCTTTCTGAAAAAGGCAGGATCGTCCTAGATCAGTTCAAAGATTTTGAGCAAATGACAAAAATTGCTCTTAAATCTGACGAAACAGCGGTCATATACATAGGTGGCGGTGTTCCAAAGGATACGATTCAGCTCATGGCTGTAATAAAGGCCCTTTTACTTGAAAAACAGACAGGCAAAGAAATAGTGAAGCCACACAAATACGCTATCCAGATAACCACAGATTCACCACAATGGGGTGGGCTCAGCGGCGCAACTTTTGAGGAAGCAATAAGCTGGGGAAAAATATCAAAGGAAGGAGGAAATGCGGTGTGTTACTGTGACGCAACAATAGCTTTACCGATAGTCATCCATGCATTGTACGAAAGGAAACCAAAACGCGTTAAAAAAAGCTTTGATTTTGTCTTTGAAGAAGTAGAAAAAGGCTAAATTTCAATTTTTAGAATGGCAAAATTTATTTTCTTATAAGATAATTTTTTATCATGAGATACAGCAAAGCTGATAGGTTGATCATTATAGGTTCAGGAATAACCGGTTTGATGACGGCGATAAACGCCAGGCTCTCTGGTCTTGATGTTTATCTGCTGGAAAAAGGAAAAAGGCCTTCAGGCTCTAGTACCAGAATAGCAGGAGTTTTGCACTCGGGTGCCAGGTTTGCTGGGTGGGACGATGAGCTTGCAAAGGTATGTTTTGAAGAATGGAAATGGTGGATTTCAGTACTTGGAAAAGAAGAAAAGAAGATAGGCGGTTATTTTTTAAAGACAAAGACCGAATCAGATCAGTACCTTGAAAGCTGGTTAAGCTCATTAAAAAACATAGGGATTCCTTTTACAGAAGTTGAAAACCCCTATGTCGGAGGGGATATAAAAAAAGAGAACATAGACAGGTTCTATTTTGTGCCAGAAATACAGATAAGCGCGCGCAAACTTTTAAACAAACTACTAGGGCTCGCTATAAATCTTGGGGTTAATTATCTGCCATCTTCTGTAATAGAAGAAGTTGAGCGCAAAGAAGGCGGCTACAGGATAACCGTCAGGAACAAAGATATGCTGAAACTAGAAGGTTTGCCGGTAATATCATCGGGCATCGATATTCCCAAAGTTGCAAAGAAGTTCGGTATAAACGTTACATCTAAAGTTTATCAGGGCTCACACATATTACTGAACACAGACTTAACAGACCTGCTTGAGTTTGTTCACAAGCCCGGGACTTATGACCTTTTGATACCTTCCGATTTGGGAACTTTCATAACTCCCACGCTTGTACCCTACAACGGATTAACAATATCTGAAGAAGAGTTTGCAGGTTTAAACCAGGTTCTGAAAAATTTGTTTGAAATAGAACCGGAAGTCATCGGATATATGATTGCTGGAAGGATATCCATATCTTCACCCGATTCAACTTTAAAGGGTGATTATCTTGCTTATACACAGGACGCGATACTGGCATGGTCGAACAACTACGCATGCGGTAAAAGATTGGCCTATGCCATAGCTGACATTCTCGGAATAAAAAAAGCTTTAACGGCTGCATCTTTAATTTCTGATTAGTATGGCTGAAGACGATTTTACAGAGCCAGAAAAATATGACAGCTGGTATGAGAAATATAGGGACATATATCAGAAAGAAATGGCTTTTTTACAGAAGTTTCTGAAAAAAGATAAATTCATAGAAGTAGGCGCGGGCACAGGAAGGTTTGGTGGCGAGCTTGGCGCTTTTGCTCTTATAGAAGTTTCAGAAAAAATGATAAAATACGCATTGAAAAAAGGATACGAGTACGTTAGGGCGGATTGTCAAAACCTACCTTTAAGAAAAGATTCCGTTGACTCGGCGCTTTTTGCTTTTTCTCTACCGTTTATTAAAGATCAGCAAAGGGCCTTAAAAGAAGCTTTTTATGCTGCAAAAAAGAAAATAGTTATAGTTGATTTGGATCCACAGCTTTCTAAAAGTTATGTTGACGGTCTACGGTCACTTTATAAGAGCTACGACCCTTCTTTTATCGAGAACGTTAAAACGTTTGATAAAAACGCAAAAGCAAGCAGATTAACTTTACAAGTAGATTCAGAAAAGGTAACCTTGATAGGTTTTGTAATACATAAACGAGCTAAACAGATGTAATTAAATGCATTTCAACATTTGTTCAAAAACTCAAAGCAAAGAGCTTTATAAACTTACAAAAACATAATTTTATAAGGTGAACATGGTTATAAAGAGCAGAATTGATGGTAGGATTAGTAGGTAAACCAAATGCAGGAAAATCTACATTTTTTAACGCGTTAACCATGCTTAACGCCAAGGTTGCTAACTATCCTTTTACCACTATAGAGCCCAACGTTGGGGTCGCATGGGTTACAACGAAGTGCGTGTGCAGAGAGCTCAACGTTAAAGATAACCCGGTAAACTCGCGCTGCGAAGACGGAATAAGATTCATACCTGTAAAGATAATAGACCTTCCTGGTCTTATACCAGGAGCCTACAAAGGAGAAGGTCTTGGAAATCAGTTTCTAGATTCTGTGATGAAAGCTGATGCCCTGATTCACGTGGTGGATGCTTCTGGCTATACTGATGAACAGGGCAGACAGCTTGAAACCCCGGAACACGATCCCATGATTGATATCGAATTTATAGAGAATGAACTTGATATGTGGATTGCAAGCATAATATTAAAGGATAAACAGAAAATAAACAAGGCTTCGAAGCTTGACGAAGTAATAGGCATACTTTCAACGAGGCTAAGCGGGCTTAACATAGACAGGTCTGTAATAAAAGATATTATGCAGAAAGAGGAAGAACTTCTAAATAAGAAATTCTTCAGTTGGGAGGATACTGATTTTATAAGGCTTGCAAAGAAAATAAGACAGATTAGCAAGCCCATACTTGTAGCGGCTAACAAGATAGATGTTCCTTCAGCAGAAGAAAATGTTAAAAGAATAAAAGAAAACGGAAGAGCTACAGTACCTACTTCTGCAGAGGCTGAACTTTTGTTAAGGAAAGCAGCCCAGGCAGGGTTTATTGCATACAAGCCTGGAGACTCAAGCTTCACAGTATTAAAAGACATGAACCCAACACAGAAGAGCGCGCTCGGAAAAGTGGATCAGATTTTAAAAAAATGGGGGTCAACTGGCGTTCAGCAAGCCCTCAATTATGTATATTTTAACCTGCTCGACATGATAGTGGTTTATCCCGTTGAAGATGAGAACAAGTATTCTGACAAGAAGGGCAATGTCCTGCCCGATGCGTACCTTATAAAGAAGGGGTCTACAGCAAAAGATCTAGCATTTGTGATACATACAGAGCTTGGAGAGGGCTTTTTGTACGCTATAAACGCGAAGAACAAGATGAAGCTTGGAGCTGAGTATGTTCTGAAGCATAACGACGTTATAAAGATAGTTAGCACGACAAAGAGAGCTTAAACAAGGAAAACAACATCCTGGTTTAAACTATTTTTAAATTAGAAATTTTAGGAATGGGGATTTGGAAATTAAATCAGAAAACAATAAATAAGGCTTTTAAAAAATATTATCCATATGGCTGTAACCCTGAGCGATATTAAAGGCGACGTAGGTTCTATCGCAGGTCACGTTAAACCCCACATAAACCAAATAAAAGCTGCAGAAAGAGTTTTGAAAGGCGCGACAGAAAAGAAGGTGATACATGACTTCTTCGTAAGCCGTGTTGGAGACGACATACATATGGTTATGTTACACGAGAACGGCGAAGACGCTAAAGAAGTTCACGAAACTGCATGGAACGCCCTGAAGGCCGCTACAGAAGAAGCACAAAGCCTGGGCCTTTATGCAGCGGGACAGGATCTATTAAAGGACGCGTTCAGCGGAAACGTTAAAGGTATGGGTCCAGGAGTCGCCGAAATGGAATTCGAACCAAGAAAAGCTGAGCCTATAGTTCTTTTTATGGCAGATAAGACAAGTCCAAGCGCTTTCAACATTCCTTTATCCAAAATTTATGCTGATCCTTTTACAACAAGCGGGCTCGTAATAGATCCAAGACTTCACGATGGTTTTATGATTCAGGTGCTTGATCAGAAGATGGGAGACGTGCTTGAGTTTTCTCTTCCTGAAGAGCTGCACGATTATTTGGCCATAATAGGCGATCTTGTAAGGTTTTCTATCAAAAAGGTCTTTTCTAAAGATAAAAAATTGGGAATAGCAGCTTCCGTATCTACGGAAAAATTAAGCAAAATTGCTGGAAAGTACGTTGGGAAAGACGATCCTGTTGCGATGGCCAGGGCGCAGTCCGGTTTTCCAGCAGTAGGAGAGCTGCTACAACCGTTCATGACCCCTTATCTTGTGCCTGGCTGGATGAGAGGATCACACGTTGGGCCTCTTTATCCATGTTCAGTAGATGAAGCAAACCCCACCTACTTTGATGGTCCTCCAAGAATAGTTGCTTTAGGATTTATGATTAAGGGTAACCGGCTTGTAGGTGAAGAAAGCGACCCTCAGCCAGGTTCTCATAAGCCTGTAGACTACTTCAGGGGAGAAGAATTTGGTTATGCAAGAAACATTGCCATGAACATAGCAACTTACATGAGGCAGCACGGGCCATTTATGTTTGAAAGGCTGCCAGAAGAAGAAATGGAATACACTGCTCTAAACGAAGTCTTAAAGAGAATATTTGAGAAAAGAAACATCAAAAACAAAAATCGATGAACGTGTTTTTATAAAATTTTTGGTGCATCAAAGTCCTTTCTAACTCTGTATCATTAAATTCTTTAATAATTTTTTTGCATCGTCTTCTACCTCATCTATCTTCGGGACTTTAAGCAAACATGCTCGATCGATCCTTTTTAAAGTAGCTACATGGGCTAAAGGCACGGCAAACTCAACGCCATGTTTTAACAACCCGTACGCAAAACCCGCGTTAAAAATATCCCCCATCCCTATGCCGTCGTAGATTTCAGAAGACCTATCAACATTTAGCTTTATATAAATGTCTTTTCCTGAGAGAATTATTTTTGTTCCCGAAAAGTAAAGAACGTTTTTTGCCCCCATCTTGTGGAGCGTTCTTATACCTTCGGTTCCTCCTGAACCGGAGATAACTTTCAATTCTGAATCGTTAACTTTAATGTAATCTACTTTTTTAAGCTGTTCAATAAAGCTGAGATTTCTATAAAGATTTACAGGCCCTAACTTTCTTTGCCTTATAAAACCCTGAGGATCAACAAAAATGGTTCCACCAGAGCTTTTTGCCAGCTCAATGGTTTCGGGGTTTATTTCATTGTCAACCCCGTTAAAAATAAAAAGATTGCCATCGGGGTTTTCTTCAAGCGCGCAACCAAGCTTCTTTATAGATATATTTTTCTTTTTTATGCCAAAAATTTCAAACATGTCGTAGTTTTTGCATTTTTTACCCTTTACGGAAGCCCCGTGCAGACCAAGATAATTTAAAAAATCTGTATGCGGTTTTCCATAGTTTCCAAATACTTTGATTTTTAAGTCCTTAATATCCCTTAACACCAGAGAACCATAAGAGGGAGGCCCACCTATGCATCTGTATGTTCTTTTTTTAACATGTATCACGTCAACGGTGAAATTACCTACGAGTGAAACGCTCTCCATTACGTAGATAAATTAATTACCTCGTTTTTTTATGTTTATCGTATGATGGTTGCAGAACCGGGAGACATAATCGAAATTTTGGCAGTTAAAGGTATTCCTGACGTAAAACCCGGTGACGACGTTGCAAAGCTAATTTTTGACGCCTGTCAGAAAAACAACATAAAAATTGACGAAGGGGATATATTTGTTATAGCGTCAAAAATAGTGGCTAAAGCTGAAGGCAGGCTTGTAAAGCTTTCTGACATCACTCCCAGCATTTTTTCCATTAGAGCGTCTAAGATCGTTAAAAAGGATCCCCGAGAAATAGAGGCAATACTGAGCGCTTCAAGAAGGATAATAAGAATGAGGAGGGGTATATTCTTGGCCGAAACCGAGTTTGGAGTTGTTGCCGCAAATTCAGGCATAGACAAAAGCAACGTTGGAAAAGAAGATTATGTACTTTTGCTGCCAAAGGATCCTGATAGGTCTGCCAGAAAGATAAGAAAGAATCTTGAAAAGCTTTTTAATAAAAGGCTGGCGGTTATAATAAGCGACACCTATGGAAGGACGTGGAGAGAGGGACAGGTAGACATGGCAATAGGCGCCAGCGGCATTAATGTGTTCAGGGATTACAGAGGAGATAAGGACATGTATAACAGGGCTTTAAAGGTTACAAACATAGCTCAGGCCGATGAAATTGCTTCAGCCGCAGAGCTAGTCATGGGTAAGAAAAAAGGAGTGCCTGTGGCAATCGTAAAGCATTACGTTTATGACGCCAAAGATGTTCCTGCCAGGAAGCTAAACAGAAAAGATGCTAAGGATTTGTACCGTTAGTAAGAGCCTTTTTCTTCTGGTTCCTGTACATTTCTATTAGCTCTGTCACTGTTGTGGCGTCCTCTGGACCCTTATCGTCCCTTATTTTGCCTGTAAACCTCGGAAACCTTAATGCCAGCCCAGCACCTTCTTTGATCACCCCAAAAGCAGCAGTATGAATGGGGCTCAAAGTTATTTCCTGTGCCTGAACTTCTATAACTATCCTTGGTTCAAACCATACATCAGCATCCATTTTAGAAACAACCCTGGCATGTCTGTGAGGAATCTTATACGGTTCTAGAAGTTTGGGGAAGTTCTTTAGATCTTCATCTGTAAATCCAGCGCCTATTTTTGTAACTGTATAAAAGCTATCGCTGTCCTTGTCGTACACAGCGGCCAAGAGCGTACCATAGGTTCCAGCCCTTCTTCCTCTACCGTAGAAAGCGCCAACAACAACCAGGTCCAAAGTATCAGCCAGCTCACCCTGATAGTCCCTTTTGAGTTTTATCCATGAAAAGCCCCTTGCTCCAGCTCTGTAAATCGAAGCCGGATCTTTAAGAACAAGACCTTCACAGCCATCAGTTATTGCCTGATCCATAAAGTTTTCAATCTCTTTAGGATCTGTGCTTTCTATATGTGTTGCAAACTGTACCCTTTCATCTTTCTTTACTGTATTCCATAAAATTTTTCTTCTTTCAGTTAATGGCAGATCTACAAGCTGAGAGCCGTCAGCGTACATTATGTCAAACAAAAAGAGCGTAACCGGGTACATTTTCATAGCCTCTTCAATACCATATTTTCTTCTTCTATGCATGAGCTCCTGAAAAGGATAAAACTCGCCGGTATCTGGATCAACAGCAACAGCTTCACCTTCTACGATCGCTTCATTGGCCTTTATGTTCTTTAATGCCAGCTCGATGATGTCCGGGTAATGCATGGTGATGTTCTCCAGCCTTCTGGAATAAAGTACTACAGTGTTACCGCTTTTATGCACCTGAACCCTTTCTCCGTCATACTTGTATTCAGCTATGCAGCCATTTTTCATGTACTCAAGAGCTTCTTCGGCAGTTGGTACCCTTTCTGCAAGCATCGGTCTTATAGGTCTGCCAACTTTTATCCCGATCTTTTTAACCTCGTCTATACCTTTAAGCGCAAGAGTTGAGGCAACCAGTCCAAGATCTCCAGAAAGGTTGTAAGCCTTCTCCAGTATTTCCCTCCAGTCCTTTGATCCTGCATAGGCAAGGGCTAAAGCGTCAAGCACAGTGTAATCAGCAACCCCCAGCCTTAGCGTTCCAAGGACAATTTTAACAAGGTATTTAGCTTCATCGGGTTCAGCGTCGTTAAGGAGGCTCATGAAATAAGCAAGCTTCATATCCTGAGAACCTTTTCCCGAAGTTTTAGCTATCTTCTCAAGAATGCCATAAACCCTGTTTATGGTCAGCTGTTGGGCAAAAAACGTCATCTGTTTTTTGTTTTGCACGACGTTTTTAGCTACATCTCCAAGATCCCCCAATTTTTTATATTCGTCTTCGATCTTTTCTTCACTCAAGCCTGAATATTTGCTCAGTGCCCTAATGATTGTTTTTTCAGCAACGCCGAGCTCGACACCAATATAATCCGGGTAGATCTTTCCCTGAGTAAGGTAAATAACTTTATCTATTTCACTGGGTTTTACAGAGTTAAAAAGATGAGCTAGTATTGAGGTTAATTCAGTCCTTTTTGTCGTATCTTCCATCTGTATAAAATGGTCTACAACGACCTTAAACGGTGTTTCTTGCATATTTATTAATATTTAAGTTCAAAGCTATAAATTTATGCTACCCTTAGCTTCAAAAGGGCTTAAAATTTTGTATAAAATTGAGAAAAACATTCTGGTTCACCATAAAATAAGAATTTATGACTAAAAGCTTTTAAAATCATTGTTCAAAGTATTAATGTAGCCGGGGTCCCCTAACCTGGTATGGGGCAGGCCTGCTAAGTCTGTGCGCGAAAGCGCGTGCGGGTTCAAATCCCGCCCCCGGCGAGTTTTTAACTGGTAGAGGTTAATAAGCGAAAGTCCCCTTTCGTGAGAGAGATGGATAGCCCTCATAGAGAAGAATGTCATGATCAAGGAAAAGAAGAAGCAAACCTTGCTTATGAGAAAGTCTCAGGAAGCAAAAACCTTTGAGTTGAAACTTGATAAAAGTAAGATCTCCAAAACCAGGCTTGCCGTCCTTAACCGCCTTTTTCTCTATTCTTAATGATTCAGCAAGCGCATTATGAAAAACAAAGAGATCGTTAAAAGACGCTGTACAACAAAGAAGAGAATAAAACCATATATTATACAACAAAGTAGTAAAGACAACGATATAAAAATCAGAATTTTGTATTTTTTAATTCATTTTTAAAAATAAAAGTTTATATTCTACTTTTTGCAAAATATCTTTCACTCATGACTGAACAGAAGGAGGAAGAAATAGATAGAACTTCTATAATAGTTTATTACAAGGACAGAGGACAAGTAGAGCTCAAAAAAGAATTTCCAGAAGAAGGATACTTATGGAATAAAGACTTTCATCCAACGCCCATTAAGCTCAGAACATGGGGAGCATGGACGTACCTTGCTATCTGGTTCGGTATGGTCGTCATAGTGCCTACATGGACTCTAAGCGCTGTAGGTCTTGCATTTGGCTTAAACTGGTGGCAATCAATACTTTTGATGTTCATAGGGAATGCAATAACTCTTATACCTATGATAATACAGTCGCACGGTGGAGCAAGGTATGGGTTATCAGAACCCCAGCTGACGAGGTCCAGATGGGGGATATACGGTGCCCAGATACCTTCTTGGATCAGAGCAGTCATATCGATGGGCTGGTGGGGCATAGAATCATACATAATAACTGAAGCAGCTGTTGCAATGTACCTGCTTGCAAGACATATACCGATAGTTCTAACCGGAAGCGCGTATAGCCTTTCTGTATCGTTCCCGCAGATATTCTGGCCGACCTTTATTATTGTGGTAGTAACGCAGCTAATTCTTTTCTATATTTCACCACCGTACGAAGGACAGCCAGCATTGAAATGGCTTGCAAGAGCTGCAGCACCTATAGTTCTTGCGGGATTTGTGCTTCTGTTTGCTTATACAATGACCGTCGCCAGATGGAATTTCGCTCCTATAATGGCAATACCAGTAAGGGTAACAGGTTTCGCTTTTTGGCTTGCAGTAATAGGTTTTATGAACGCGAACGTAGCTTACTGGGCTACTATGGCTCTCAGCATGCCTGATTTTACAAGGTTCGCAAAATCGCAGTTTTCTCAAACCATGGGGCAATTACCCATGCCTCTTATGATGGCTGTCGTTGGGGCTATGGGCATACTTTCTGCAGGCGCTACCATGGTTTTAGGGTTAAACGCTGGAAAAGGTATTATAGATCCTGTAATACTGTCAGCTGTAATACTTCCCAGACCTCTTGCTTACTTTACGCTCTTCGTTTTTATGCTGGCAACTTATGTGGTAAACGTTTTTGCTAACTCTGTAGCCCCGGGATATGATATAGCTAACACATATTCAAAATACCTAACCTGGTTCAGGGGAATCGTAATAGGTATAGTGATAAGCATGCTGCTTGGTGCTTGGAGCTTCTATTCATCTGGAGCATATTCTTATGTATATGGCTGGCTCCTGACTTATGGGGCTCTGCTGGGAGGAGTTGAGGGCGTTATCGTCTTTGATTACGCAATAATAAGGAGGTTCAAGTTTGAAGTTTCAGATGTCTTCATGAGCCGTGGAAGGTTCAGGTACTGGAAGGGCATAAATCCTGCTGCGCTGATAGCTTTCATAGTTGCTATAGTTATAACATATCTTGCCGACTGGGGATGGGTTGTCAACCCTGTGACTCAGATGATCTTTGCTAACTCTTGGGTTTCAGCTTTTCTTTTAAGCGGAATAATATACATCATACTCATGAAATACTGGGTAATACCAAAGTACCAGCCATGGCTTAGGGGTGGCCTTCTCAAAGGATACACGAACGACGATCTTGAAAAAATATTTGGGTCTTAATTTTAACTCAAATCTTATTTTTTTAAAAATTATTTATTATGTCAAGAATGATAAACTGTACAAGCTAGATTTTAACCCTTATGGGTGTTAAGGGTGCGAAAGTCCCCTTTCGCGTGGAAGCGATAAATAGCCTCCTCATAAAGATGTTTTTTAACCCTTCTGCATATAATCTTTACAATCATAAACTGCCCCGAAAGCCATGCAGACCTCTGTCGGGAAATCCGCAATGTCCCAAAGAAGGCAAGCGCTCCGATCGAGTGAAATCAACAATAACGGGGCTTTGCCTATGCAACGCAGGCGAGACGTCAGATGGTTGCGCCTCTACAGGTAGCATGATGGAGCATAAAGCAAGCGCGGCGATGAACCTGGAAGCCCCTATCTTGAGGTCAGGATGGTTCACAACGGGAGAAGCACCTAGTTAAGAGTTCCTTTCCTTGTTTTGATAGATTTTTAAATTATATTGTTCAAGAAGCGGAAGGTTGATCTTATAAGCTTAGTCACTTTAGAGAAACCTCTCTAAGTTCAGGATTAGTTATTATTTATTCGAGCTTAGCCAAAAAATACACAGAACACATTTGCACGTTATTAAAGAAAAAAACCGCAACCTGAAAAAATGTACGACAGCAAATTAACTCAAAAAGGGTTTTTCCAGAAGTTAAAGTTGAAATGTGTATATGTAGAGACACCAGTAAATGATGAGCTTTGGTAAATGATAATAAACTCGTTTATTCATACTAAAGAGGTAAGATGCTTATCGCACAGAACGGTATAAATGAAGGTTCAGAAGCAGAAGTGTACGGTTGGGTATTAAGCATAAGGGAACAGAAAACTCTCTCCTTTATCATTGTTTATGAAAACAGAAAGCAGGTTCAGCTTGTAATAAAGGACAAAAAGCTGATGAGCAGCCAGCTAAAACAGAATTCGGTTATCTGGGCCAAAGGAACAATAAAAATAACAAATAAAGCGCCAAACGGCTTTGAAATACACGTAAGCTCACTGAAGGTCCTGTCAAAGCCAAAAAAGTTACCGCCTTTTAACATAATGTCGACAGATGTCCCAGCTCTTGATCTTAGGCTTGACTTCAGAGCTCTGGACTTAAGGAGACCTTATAACCTAAACCTTTTTACGCTAAGATCAAAAGCCCTGCAGTATTTCAGGGAGTACCTTATTTCTAAAGATTTTCTCGAAGTTCAAACGCCAAAGATAATAGCTACGGCTTCTGAAGGGGGAGCAGCTCTGTTCCCTCTGATGTATTATGATAAGCAGGCTTTTCTGGCTCAATCTCCTCAGCTTTATAAAGAAGAGCTTACAATGTCATTTGAAAGAGTGTTTGAGATTGGGCCAATATACAGAGCTGAACCCTCAAGAACTTTAAAACATCTTAGTGAGGCTATAAGCCTTGATGTTGAAGCCGCCTTTTATAAAAACGAAGATCTTATGGATTTTCTTGAGGATATGATCAAGTACGTTATCAACAGGTTGTATGAAAAGGAAGGCGATGCTCTGAAAAGGATAAAAGCGCCAACTCTAGATATTTCAAAGAAATTCCCAAGGTACAGCTATTCTGAAGTTGTGAGCTGGATAAACAAGAATCTTGAAGAGATTCATGAAGGAGAAGATTTATCTTCCAAACACCTTGAAGCGTTTGGTGATCACGTTGAAGGATTTTATTTTATAAAGGACTGGCCGCTCAAGCTCAAACCATTTTACATACAGCCAAAGGATGGAGATTACAGCAACTCTTTCGACCTGATGTACAGGGGTTTAGAGCTAAGCAGCGGGGGTGAAAGGGTGCACGATCCTGCGTTGTTGAGAAAGGGACTTAAGAGGACAGGACTTTCTGCAAAGGGCTTTAAGTACCATTTGGAAGTTTACAACTACGGCATGCCCCCTCACGGCGGTTTTGGGCTTGGAGTTGATAGATTCATGATGGTCGTTACCGGAGCAGAAAACATAAGAGAAGTTGTGCTGTATCCAAGAGATGTAAGGAGGCTGGTACCATGAGGTACTCAATAAACAAGTTATCAAAGTTATCCATGTTAAAGATATCAAAAGAAGAAGAAAAGATGATAGCAAAAAAAGTTCAGGCATTAGGGGAATTACTTGAAAAACTGGATACAGTAGAGCCCCCTAAAGAAGCTTTTGTGCTAGCTCCTGAAGGCGAGCACAAAAGGGATGACGTCCCCGTGCAGTTCGATTCTGACGATATAATAAAGGTTTTCAACAACGTAAAGGAAAGGTACTTAAAGGGTCCAAAGACATTATGAACCTGGAAGGTTACACTCTGCAGCTTATTTTAAAGGAAATAGAGAACGGTAGCCTGAGTCCCGAAGATATAAACGAGTTCTACTATAAAAGGTCTGTTGATCTTAACAGAGTTCTTAACGCATACATAACGTTGCTAGAGCCAGAGAAGTCAAGAGCAGAAGGGGATCTAAAGGGCATCGCAATCGCAATAAAGGACAACATATCTACAAAAGGGGTTAGGACCACATGCGCTTCCAAAATGCTTGAAAATTATATACCACCTTATGATGCAACCGCTGTTTCCAGTCTAAAAAAACACGGTGGGAGCTTGCTGGGCAAGACAAATATGGACGAATTTGCCATGGGTAGCTCCGGAGAAAACAGCGCCTTTGGCCCAACTAGAAACCCGTTAAACAGAGAATACGTAACTGGAGGTTCTAGCAGCGGGAGCGCAGCAGCAGTCGCTGCCGATATGGCCCCCATAGCTCTCGGTTCAGATACAGGCGGCTCTGTCAGAGCTCCTGCCAGCTTTACAGGCATAGTTGGCTTTAAACCATCATATGGTGCAATCTCAAGGTATGGACTAATAGCTTACGCTAACAGCTTAGAAGTCATAGGAATTTTAGGAAAAAGCGTGGATGATGTAAACATTCTGTTTAAAATGATAGCCGGAAAAGACCCAATGGATTCCACATCTGTAAACGTAGAGCTCAAGGAGAAGAACATATCAAAACCCAAGATTCTTGTGATAAAAAGTTTTGTCGAGCTATCTGCTGACGAAGTTAAAAAAGAATTTTACAGCTCTATTGGAAAGTTAGAAAGCGCCGGTTTTGAAATAAACTATGCAGACAAATTCAGTTTGACAGATTATATGCTGAGCGCTTATTATACGATAGCCTGTGCCGAAGCAAGCACAAACCTGTCAAGGTATGACGGGATCAGGTATGGCCCCAAGGTTGAGTCTGCTGGCAACTGGAGAGATTATATCAGCAGGGCAAGGTCTTTCTTTGGTCCAGAAGTCAAGGCTAGAATAATGATGGGTACATTTATACTTTCAGCGGGTTACTATGAAACCTATTACCTTAGGGCGCTTCAGCTAAGAAAGATAATAAAACAGGAATTCGAAAAAATCATCAGCAACTATGATGCAGTTTATGTTCCAACAATGCCAGTTCTTCCTTGGAGGATAGGAAACGCAATAGAAGATCCCAAAATAGCTTACGCAGCGGACGTGCTCACGGTCTTGCCCAACCTTACCGGTTCTCCTGCAATATCGCTTCCTGTTGGCAAAGTCAGGGAATTCTTTGTGGGGGGTCAGTTCATTGGTTTGAAGAATGAAGATATGAAATTATTGAAGGTTGCCGAAATTGCAGAAAAAGTTCTGCAGGTGAAGAGAAGTGGAAGAAATTAAGGTCGGTTTAGAGGTTCACGTTCAGCTCGTCACGTTAAGGACAAAACTTTTCTGTTCATGCTCTTCTGATTACAGGGGTAAACCGCCAAACGTAAACATATGTCCGGTGTGTACCGGGCTTCCTGGTTCAATGCCGACGCTTAACAGAAAAGCTGTAGAAGAAGCGCTTAAAGTTGTGCTGATGCTTAACGCCAAGCCTTATGAGACTTCATACTTTTTCAGGAAAACTTACTTTTACCCTGACTTGCCAAAAAACTTTCAGATAACCCAGTATGATAAAGCAGGGGGTTATCCTCTGGCTCACGACGGTTCTCTAAAGCTAAGCAACGGAAAAACAGTAAGGATAGAAAGGATTCACCTTGAGGAAGATCCAGGAAGAATATACTATGAGGGATCCAGAGCAACGGCCAGGTATTCTCTTATAGATTATAACAGATCCGGAATCGCTCTTATAGAAATAGTCACAGCTCCCGACATGTCATCTCCTGAGGAAGCGAGAGATTTTGTAGAAAGGTTAACTACGATACTTTCTGACGTTGGCATAAACGTAAAAGATTATGAGGGAGCCCTCAGGGTTGACGTTAACGTTTCTTATGCCGGTGGGGAAAGGGTTGAAGTGAAAAACGTAACTGGAGCAGCTTCTGTTGAAAAAGCGATCGTCTATGAAATGTTCAGACAGAAAACTATGTACGAAAAAGGAATAAAAGTGGTCAGGGAAACAAGGGCCTGGGATGAAAAGAGAAGGATAACCATAGCAAGCAGGGGGAAAGAGTTTGAAGCCGAATACAGGTACATGCCAGAACCAGATCTTCCTCCTGTAACAGTAACCGAATCTCTGGTTCAGAAGGTTAAGGACGAAATAGGAGGTTCACAGGAAGATAGATACAGGGAACTCATAAACGACGGCATAAACGAAGAACTCGCAAAAAAGATAAGTTCAGATAAGGACCTTTTTAACATCTATGAAAAAATAAAATTTTATGAACCATCGCTTAAACAGTTGGCTGCCAACGTTCTTGCAAACGAAATATCCTACCTTAAAAAGAGGTATTCGATAAAAACACTGCCTGAAGATGTTTCAGGGCTTGCAGAGATACTTCAGAACTACAGAGTGATACCCGATCATGAAAGCGTTGTGGCTTACCTTAAAAAATGGATGGAGGGAGAAAAAGTAAAGGTTTCCTTAAAGACCGTTTCTGCTGAAAACCTGCATGATGACATAATGCAAATAATTTCAGAAAATTATGACAAAATCAAAAACCTTGAATACAATAAAAAGTTTGAGTTCCTTATGGGAATCCTTATAAAAAAGTTCGGAAAGGATAACAAAAAGATTCTTGTTGAAGAGTTGACCAAGGTTCTGAACAAAACCAAATGAAGGTCTCAAACATTCTGCCGCTTCCTGGGGTAAGCATCACATACGAAGATTTTGTGATGCATATATCTAGACTGAGAAGCTTTAAGTATAATACAGTTGAAAGAGCAAAAGCTGGTAAGTATTATGTTATCGGGGATATTCACGGCGACGTTGTTACATTTCAGAAGATCCTTGAAAAAATAGGAGAAATAGGAAGTGATGAAATGCTGATAACTCTTGGAGATTATGGAGACAGAGGGATGTATCAGGCTGAAACATGGCTTGGAGTTTCTTACCTCAAACAGGTCTTAAACGATAAGTACATTCCTTTAAGAGGGAATCATGAGCCAGACTTGAATTCAATACCTTATCCTCATGACATACAGAACCAGCTTAAAGAAAAGTTTGGAGAAGAGAGAGGAGAATTTGCATACAGAGAGCTCTTTAACACTTTTCAGGTTTTACCCCTTGTTTTTGAGGAGGAATCGTTCATAGCTATGCACGGTGGCTTACCAGTAGAAGTTTTTAACCTTAACAATGAAGAAAAAGTAAGAAAAGCAATGTATGAAATACTTTGGAACGATCCCTTTGAAGGGCTTGGGTTTGTTGAATCTCCTCGGGGTCTTGGATTTCTCTTCGGTAAAGATATATCAGAAAGGTGGCTTTCCTTAAACGGGAAAAATTTTTTGATAAGGGGTCATGAAGCTGTTGAAGGTTATAAGTTCAACCACAACGGTCTGGTCATAACAGTTTTTTCAAGGATAGGTGCACCTTACTTCAACAGGACCGCCGCCTTTGCCATTATTGAATCGGGAAAAGTATCTTTTGAAACCTTAAAACAATAAATAAGCAAAAGTTATTTATAACCTGATTTTAATACTCATAGTGATTTTATGTTGAGTAACAATCTTCCTATAACTAAAACTGGCACAACAACTATCGGGTTTATTGTAAAGGATGCTGTAATAATGGCCACAGATGCAAGGGTTACATCGGGTTATTTTGTGGCAAATACATTAGGAAGAAAGCTATACCAGCTTGATGATCACGTTGCAATGACCATAGCTGGAACAGTAGCTGATGCTCAAAACGTAATCGATGTATTAAAGTATCACGCAAGGATGTACAAAGTAGAAAGAGGTCGTCCTATCCCTGTATCAGCCATAGCAAGGCTTGCCGCAAACGTTTTCTTTTACAACAGAATGTACCCGTTACAAGTTGAATCCCTGATAGGAGGGTATGATGAAAAGGGACCCAATCTGTTCATGGTGGACCTTTTTGGATCTCTTTCTCAGGAAGAAATGGCCGCCACGGGAAGCGGGTCACCTATAGCGCTTGGAGTTCTTGAAGATCTTTATAATAAAGACATCAAACTCGATGATGGAATAAAACTGGCTGCCCTCGCCATAACGTCTGCTATGAGGCGTGACATAGCTACTGGGAACGACTTTAACATAGGCATTATTGACGCAAAAGGTTACAGGGAGCTTTCAAAGGAAGAAAAAGAATCGCTTCTTAAAAATTTAAAGATATAAAATGGGTATAGAAGAAGGAAAGCTTTCATCGGTTATATCGGAAATTTTTCAGAGGCTTCCTTCTGAATCTCAGGTAAGCAGGATAGAGTTTGAAGGACCAAAGATAGCTCTTTACACAAAAAATTTAAAGTTCTTTATACAAAATCCAACAGTAATACCTAGCATAGTCAGCGCTATAAAAAAGCACGTTGTCGTAAAAGCTGACGAAAGCGAAAGAAAAGAAGAAGAGGAGGCCAGGGCTGAAATTTCAAGGCTTATACCGAAAGAAGCAGGGGTCAGCGGGATAATATTTGACGGGATACAGGGCGAAATACTCATCGAAGTTAAAGATCCATCGCTCCTCGAAGGAGAAGTAAAATCAAAGATAGACGAGGTTGCACAAGAAATAGGCTGGAAGGTAAAGGTAAGGAGGGTTATATATCATAACCCTCAGACTTACGAATTTTTGGTGCACACTTTAAAGACAAACGAGGAAGAAAGGTTGCTTTTGCTCAGAGAAATAGGTAACAGGATATTCAGAGACAGAATAATATCAAAAAAAGACATAATGATTACCTTACTGGGAGGAGCTGACGAAGTTGGAAGGTCTTCAATCCTTGTGACAACGCCTGAGTCAAAGATAATGCTTGACTGCGGAGTAAACCTTGGAGTTTCTTCAATGGCTGACATGTTTCCAAGGCTTGACCTGATAAATTTATTGTTAGAAGAACTAGATGCTGTAGTGCTCTCGCACGCACATCTAGACCACTCTGGTTTTATACCGGTGTTGTTCAAATACGGGTACGAAGGGCCCGTGTACTGCACAGAACCAACTCTTACGTTGACCACACTGCTTTTGACCGACGCGCTCAAGGTTGCTGAAGCTGAAGGCAAGAAGCTATACTACGATATGTCTCACGTTAAAGATTTCATAAAACACTGCATAACTTTACCATACAGCTCCGTAACAGACATAGCACCTGATGTAAAGCTAACCTTAACCAACGCAGGGCACATTTTAGGCTCTGCAACAATACACCTGCACATAGGTCAGGGCCTTTTCAACCTGGTTTATACTGGGGATTATAAATTTGGCAGATCCAGACTTTTCCAGCCTGCCAACTATATTTATCCAAGAGTAGAAGTTCTCATAACTGAGTCCACATACGGAGGAAAAGACGATATAATGCCTGCAAGGGAAGAAGCTGAGGACAAGCTGATAAACGCCATAAACGAAACCATCAATCAGGGTGGCAAAGTTCTAATACCGGTCCCTGCAGTAGGAAGGGCGCAGGAAATACTTCTTGTACTGAACGATTACATAAGCCAGAAGAAGCTGGCAGAAGTTCCAGTATACATAGAAGGAATGCTTACAGAAGCTACAAGCATACACCTCCTTTATCCAGAATTTCTTAACAAAGAAATAAAGGATAAGATAATTTTCCAGGGAGAAAACCCATTTATAACAGAAAGGTACACGATAATAAATCATCCCAAGGACAGGGAGGAAGTTTTTACGGGCGGGCCGTCCATAATACTCGCGACATCAGGGATGCTTGAGGGAGGTCCATCGGTCGCTTATTTTTCTGAACTTGCAGAAGATCCACGTAACAAGGTGATTTTTGTGTCATATCAGGTTTCTGGAACAATGGGAAGAAGGGTTCTGGACGGTTCAAAGCAGATTAACATATTGGACTCTAACGGCAAGATAAAGGTTATCAACGTCAACCTTAAGGTTGAAAAGATAGACGGGTTCAGCGGTCACTCTGATTATAACCAGCTTTTGAATTATATATCAAAGTTCAAGAACAAGGTTCAAAGGATAATAGTGGTGCACGGTGAAGACACAAAAGCAAGAAACCTTAACGAATCCATAAACAGAATAATATTCAGGAAAAACATATCTGAAGTTCCTAAAGTTGGAGAAACCATTAAATTATACTGACTTCTTTTAATAATCAGCGTTGATTATTAAAGGTGGAAATACCACATGGATATAGTAAACGGGTTTTCGCCCCCATACGTTTACCTTCCACTCATAGGTTCAAAAAAGCTGCTGATTGGTCCTAGCCTTGTAAACCCTGATGCGCTGAACGTTTACACCAACCCTAAGTACTGGATCAGGCTTACATCGAGGCAGGTGCTTTACATAAGAAAAGCCGGGAAAGGAATTTTCAAGCCGGCCGACCCTAGCAGGGACATAAACGAAAGCTCCATATCAAGGTTAAGGGAAATAAGCCTCTACAGCGGCAACGTAGAAGTTGAGCTTGAATATGTCAAGAGCAGGTCAAACATCATTTTTGACCCTTACGAAGGCGTAACTTTAAGTGGTGGTGAGCTCGGTCGCATAATACATTATTCAGGGGGCGTTGCTGACAGAAGGATTGAAAAGGCTTATGGAGACAGAGACCTTTTGGCCAAAGACGCCGTTTTATACCTGCATAACAGCGGTATAAGCGTTTACAAGATACAGCAGCTTCTTAGCGTAGGTGCCCTCGGCTCTAAAAGAAAGCTTGTCGCAACAAGATGGTCAATAACTGCTGTGGATTCGATGATTTCTTCAAAGCTCATAGATGAGATAAAAAACTATCCAGAGTTAAACGAACACTATCTCGGAGAAAGCTATGCTGTCGGGAACAGGATCATAGTGATGATGTTTCCGGGGAAATTTTATTATGAAATGATGGAAAGCTGGGGACCGTTTTTCGGTAACAGGAACCCAAATGTCGCTATGGATTATGAGGGGTTTTTAGGCAGAACAAATTATGCTGAAGAAGTTGAAGGCGCTTATTACGCAGCAAGATACAGCGTTGCCAGACATCTGCAGGAAATAAAGAGACAGGCAAAGATAGTTGTTCTTTTAGAAGTTGACAGGAACTGGATCCCGAATCTTGGCGTATGGAGGGTTAGAGAGGGCACAGAAATAGCGCTTAAAAACCTCAAAAAATTTGAAGACGAAAACGCTATGATCGATTATGCTTTTTCTAAAACTTATACTTCAAAAAAGAGCTGGCTGAGCAGTTCTTTCTTCTTAAGGCAGAAAACTCTCGAAAGCTTCTTCTAAACCTGGGCTAAACGCTTTTATTAGAAGGTTATAAATCTGATTGTATGGAAAAAATACAAGAATTTTCCAGGATAAAGTTCAGGATTAAGGATGCTGTTTATGAAGGCATAGTCATGCCTCGAACTCTTTATGAAGATGAGGATCACTTTACCGTTAAGCTAAACAATGGTTATAACATAGGAGTGGAAAAAGGCAAGATAGAAATTTTAGAAATTGAACCCCCAAAGGTTTCTTCAGAACAGCCGTATGAAAAGGGTTTTGAATCGACTGGACCTAAAATACTCATATTAGGAACAGGCGGAACGATTTCGAGCAAAGTAGATTACAGGACAGGCGCTGTCAAGCCGGCCTTTACCGCATCTCAGATAGTTGACATGGTTCCTGAGCTGAAGAACCTCGCTTCGATTAGCGTAAAGACGATAATGAACGAGCTCAGCGAAAACATGCAGCCTTCAAACTGGACACTGATGGCAAGGGAGGTTTATAATGCCTTTAAAGACGGTTATGAAGGGGTCGTGATAGCTCACGGTACTGACACTATGCATTATTCGGCATCAGCTCTCTCGTTTGCTATAGAAAATCCATCAGGTCCTGTAGTATTTGTTGGTTCTCAGAGGTCATCTGATCGTCCTTCTTCAGATGCAGCAACAAACCTGCTCGGGGCCGCAATTTTTGCCGCAAAAAGCCACAGTCCTGGGGTTTATGTAGCGATGCACGCCTCGATGGATGATGACATTATTGCCATTCACAAGGGGGTAAAAGTAAGGAAAAATCATACCAGCAGAAGGGATGCTTTTAAATCTATAAACGCGAAGCCCTTTGCTCACGTAGACGTAAAAAATTTACAGATAAAGTTTAGCGAGAAAAAAACTGAAGTGGAAGAACCAATGAACATTTATGAAAAGTTTTCTGAAAGAGCAGCACTGTTAAAGTTCTATCCCGGAATAAGCGAGAAACTGCTTTCTTCAATCTTTAATAAAGAATTGTTTGATGCAATAACTATAGAGGGCACTGGTCTCGGGCATGTATCAAGGAAAGCGTTTCCTTACATAAAGGATTACATAAATAAAGGGGGGTTTGTAGGCATGACATCTCAGTGCATCTGGGGTTCTGTGAGGCTTACTGTTTATGAAACAGGTAGAGACCTGCTCTCAATGGGCGTAATTCCGCTTGAAGACATGCTGTCAGAAGTTGCGCTCGTCAAATCGATGTGGGTAATAGGAAATGGGTTAGATCTGAAAGCAACAATGCCTAAAAATTTGAGGGGAGAAATCAGCGAAAGGAGGGAAGCTTTATGAAAGTAGGGTTTGAGATACACATTCAGGTTAACAGCAGAAGAAAACTTTTCTGCAACTGCAACCCAAAGGACGATGATAGTTCGCAGTTAGAATTCAGAAGAAGGCTTAGGGTTTCTACGAGTGAGCTGGGCGAAATAGATCCAGCTGCCGCTTTTGAAATAAAGAAAGGTTTAAACATAGTTTACGTTTCGGGTGATAAGACCAGCTGTCTAGTTGAAGCTGATGAAGAACCCCCGCATGAACCAGACCCATATTCTGTGGAAGCTGCAATAAAGGTATCGAACATGCTGAACTCGTTTATAGTAGATGAAATACATTTTATGAGGAAGATAGTGGTGGACGGCTCAAACACATCTGGATTTCAAAGAACAGCCATAATAGGTTTGAACGGAAGTTATGCTTTTCGTGGAAAAAATGTTCGCATTCAGACAATATGCTTGGAAGAGGACGCTGCCAGGCTGCTGGAAAAAGGTGAAGGTTATGTAAAGTATGAATTAAAAAGGCTCGGCATACCGCTTCTTGAGATAACAACTGAGCCACTTGAGATTTCACCAGAAGAAGCAAAAGCGCTTGCAGAAAGCTTAGGAAGGACATTAAAACTGACAGGGCTTTTTGCAAGGGGTCTTGGAACCATAAGACAGGACGTGAACGTATCAGTAGAAGGTGGAGGTATTGTAGAGGTTAAAGGTGTTCAGAAGCTGGAGCAAATACAAAAAGTGATTGAATTTGAAGAAAAAAGGCAGAAGATGCTATTAGAGGTTGCAGCCAAGTTAAAAGAAAGAGGTATAAGCGAAGAAAGCTTTGCTGATCTAAAACCTATAGAAGTTTCTGATGTTTTTAAAAATCATTCAAACATTCTTAGCGTAAAAAGGTTCTTCAAAGATTACGCGTTTGCCCTAAAAGCGCCTGGCCTGAAAGGCTTATTTTCATATGAAACGGTTCCAGACTCAAGGCTTGGGCTGGATCTTGCCGATATATGCAGGCTATTTGGCTTTAAAGGCATAATTCATTCTGATGAGATTTCTAAATACGATTTTGGCCAAGACATTCTTAAAGAACTTGAAAATAAACTCAAAATAAGCGAGAACGACGGCTTTGTTATAGTCTTCGGAGATAAAGAAAAAGCGGTTTTATGTCTTCAAATGGTGAAAGAAAGGCTCAAGATGACATTGAAAGGTCCTGTAGCAGAAACCAGGTACGCAACAGAGAAGGGAACAACAAGATATCTCAGACCGAGACCGGGAGCTTCAAGGATGTATCCAGAAACTGACATTCCGACCATAAGGATTACTCAGGAAATGAAGGATAAATACATGGTTGAAATAAAAAGCTGGGAAAAGGCAGTAGAAGAATTCTCTTCAAGGCACTTGATAAATAAAGAAATGGCTGAACAAATACTAGATTCTGAATTTACTGATTTCTTTGAGAATGCCGTAGAAAACTATAAAAATGTACCTCCAACGCTTCTGGCTTCTCTTATCGTGCAAGTTTTTATTCCGTATCAAAATTCAGGGAAAGTTATAGAATATGATGAGTTTTTAAAGCTGCTTGATGCGTTTTCTAAAGGAAATATAGCAAAAGAAGCCGTTATTGATGTAGCAAGGTACATGTTAGAAAAAGGAGTAAACCTTGAAAGCGCGCTCAAGGAAATGAACATAGAGAAGCTTAGCTTAGAAGAGCTTAGAAAAATAATAAAGGAGAAAATTGATGAGGCTTTGCAGGAAAATGTTGAACCTTCAAAACTCTACGGCACTGTAATGGGAAGAGTCATGTCCTTGGTCAGGGGAAAGATTGAAGGAAAGATCGTTAACGAGGAAGTAAAAAAGGCTCTCGAAAATATAAATAAAGCTTAAGACCCAAACGTACACAGCTTTCTTTTTGTAACATTAAAATCTTTGATTTTTAATTTGTCTGTTAAAAAAGGAACTATGTTGCTCCTGTAAAGGCTAAATTTTTCGTCCTCATAAACGGCAAAAGAAAACGGGAAATCGTCTATCTTTATGAGCAATTTTTCATATGGGGAAGAAGCTACTCTGTTTCCTCCCGAATAAAGCTCAACATCAATTCCGTAGTGCCCGCTGACTGCTCCTGAACACTTTCCAAGGTTTCTTATAATTTTTTGAAGTATGAATCTTCTTTCATGGGTTGCAATGATTTTTGAGTTTTTTATTTCAGCTGCATCAAAGGAAGATCCATAAGCTATAAGCAAAATCTCTGTATCAGCCAGTTTGAGCTTTTCGCGGCCTTTAACAAATACGCCTCTTCTTAGGTTATTATGTAAAAATATATCTCCATAGTCTATGAATGAATCGTGGTTTCCGTTTATAAGCGCATAACCTATACCGAGCTCCTCAAGCGGTGCCGTTAACTTAAGGCTTAAAATTTATTTTTCAGCGGGGCCCTCTTTCTAGCAAATGATGACACAAACCAGAAAAAGGACCCCAATAGCACTTATACTCTATGCCTTATATCTTTATT
>Ga0081474_111923_pt1 | contig 41601 bp, 47 predicted proteins | sample OneHunmetagenome_2_FD_70978 | JGI IMG/M metagenome (GOLD analysis project Ga0081474, IMG submission 70978) | Ferrous microbial mat communities from One Hundred Spring Plain, Yellowstone National Park, USA v2 (version 2) | ecosystem: Environmental > Aquatic > Non-marine Saline and Alkaline >... | reverse complement strand
ATACCCATCCAACTTCTCCCATCCTCGTGAGCAGTGCCCGTCATCGGTTGGGAGATCATCAAGAGAGAATTCTTGGGTAATACTACATGAACATGACCGACGTCAAAACGATATTTATAAAATTGAAAATAACGAGTAGTTACGTGAAAGAGTTACAGTCTGTGGAGTACATCCCTCATCTCGGCAGCTCCAAGAACTCCATCCAATTCTCCGATGACGAGAAGTTGAGGCGTCGATTTCTCGCACAATAAGGGGGAGATGTGCGGAGAGTGGCAAGATCATTCACGAGAGGAAAACTTGGAGAACTCCTCAGGTCGAGGAGGCGTTTAGAAGTAGAAAATAGGAGAGGAGAAATTAAACTTAATTTATGGTTCAACCTGACTGATAATAGGTTGAAGATACTAATAACCTCAGGTTTAGCTTACCTTAAGGACGGACCTGTGAAGGGCGCTAACATAGGGGTAAACGAGTCCCGGGTTGAGGCCATAACCAAGGAGATCCCACCAGACTTCGAGGACGCCGAGCTCCAAATAGGAGGAAAGGATAGGATAGTCTCTCCAGGTTTCGTGACCACCCACACTTATCTCTCCCTCTACCCCTTCAGGTACTCTCTGGTCTCAGGAAAGTTAAACGTCAACGATTTAGTATCAGTGTTAACCCCTAAGGATATCTATTCGCTGTCGCTGTTGGCCTCTTATCACCTCTTGAGAAGCGGCGTCACGGCCGCAGTGACTGCAGATCCCAGCCCAGAGAGCGCAGCCAGGGCCATGATGAGCGTGGGACTTAAACCTTTCCTGGCTGTGGGAGTTGGGTGCAACTGGGGCCCCTCAGATTGGAAGAGGGAATTCAAGGTCCTGAGGGAGAGGTGGGGAGGACCAGAGGGAAGGGTACTCTTAAAGATATGTGACCAGCAGGAGTTGGAGGAGGCCCTCCATGTGGCGTCCGAAGCTAGAGTTCCGGTACTTCTGGACAGGCTCGTCACCTTAGAGGGCATCTCCCAAGTGCCCAACTACACTACAGCCCTCGGAGGAGGATCCAGACAGGATCTGGAGGCGGTGAAGCGACTGGGGGCCGGGCTCTCTTTCCTCCCATCAATGGAGGTGTGCAAGTTCACTTTGGGTTCCTTCTCACCGTCGATATCTCTGGACGCTAGTTTGAGGTATGATGCCAGGGTGGAACTGGGTTTCGCTATCTCTAGGCTGACGCTGACTCCAGATGAGGCGTTCAAGGCACTGACTTCGTGGGGTTATCAGGCTCTAGGTATTAAGGGATCCCTCGAGGTGGGAGCTGTACCAGACTTGGTTGTGTTTCAGGTCGGGGAACCACCTAGCTATCCCCTGGATAGGAGTTCCCCGTATGAGACACTCATCTTCTCCACTGGGGTGCCTGAGACCGTAATAGTGGGAGGGGAGCCAGTTTTAGACGGGGGAGTTCCCCTAAACGTAGGGATCAAGGACATCGAGGAGGCGGAGGAGGTAGTCCAGGAGATTGCAGGAAAGAGGATCAGTTCTCTGGAAAAGGGTTGAGGTAGTTGGGGACATAGCCATCGTGGGGGTCCCCTTCAACGCTGACGAAGAGGAACTCAGACGTTTCGCAGAGGAGATGATGAGGAGAACTGGGGTGAGGGCGGTCTGGGGGAAGAAGAGGGATACGTCCGGAGATTTCAGACTTCCGACTTATGTTCACCTGGCCGGTGAGAGGCGTAGCGAGACCTTATATAGGGAACACTCCTGCGTCTATTTCCTGGACATAACTAAGGTGTTCTTCTCTTCCAAGCTCTCCTACGAGCACCGAAGGATAGCCAAGATGGTCAGACGTGGGGAAGTTGTGGTAAACATGTTTGCGGGCTTCGGGCCCTTCTCCATCCTCTCCTTCAAGCTAGGTCAACCAAAGGTGGTCTACTCTATTGATATTAATCCCTATGCATATTATTATATGATTGTAAATATCGAATTGAATAAGACCTACGGTGTGATTCCAATGTACGGAGACGCCTTTAGGAGGTTGAAGGAGCTGGGAGTGGTGGACAGGATAATCTCGCCGTTGCCTGAGAGAGGCAAAGAAGTTTACTGTGAGGCCATGGAGCATCTCAGGAGCGGAGGATACCTTCATCTATTTGTCGAGATTAAAGTCGAGAGGGGCGAGGATCCCTTAGAGAGGGCACTGAGGGAGTATCCTGCAGAGGGTGGAAGAGTGGTGAGGAGCGTGAATCCCTCAACCTACCACGTGGTCTTGGACATAAGGAAGGGTGAGAGCGTTTCTCCTTATAAGTCAGTTTGCTGAAACCTTCATCCAATGGAGTTCAACTTGAGAGATCTGGAGGACATGAACTTGGGCGTAATAGCCTGTCAAAGGAAGAGGGTGGAGGTGGGGAACTATCGCATAGTCTTCCGGAGGAGAAAGGTAGAGGGCGACTACATGTATCTGGTGGAGCTCTCACTGGGAGGAAAGGTAATAGAGAGGGGAGCCTTCACGGACTTCAGGGAGGCTACAATTTTTGCTGGGAGATTGTTCAGGGCGTTACTGTGAGGTTGAAATGCTTTTTATCTTTCCCGGGAGATGTGGGGCCTGAGGAGAGTTGTCAAAGGACGACGTACTCGAGGCGCTGAAGTCTGGGAGAATAGATTACGTGAGGGTGGAGTTCATAGATCTCTTGGGGAACGTCAGGGGCAGATCTTTGAGGAGGGCAGAGTTCGAGAAGGTCATGGGTCAGGATATGGGGGTGCCCTACGCCGAGTCCCTCGTGTTATTAGATTACTTGGACAGACCCATCAAGTCCAAGTATGAGGACATAATAGCCATGCCAGATCCACAGTCCTTCATTATTATTCCTTACTTGGAGAGGACGGCCAGGGTTCTCTCCTACCTCTTCTCCCCAGACGGTACGCCTTCGAAGTTCTGTACTAGGGGGATACTTAGGAGCGCCGTACAGAAGCTTGAGGAGATGGGTTTGGAGTTGGAGATCTCCTTCGAACCGACCTTCTATCTATTGAAAAAGGATCAAAAGGGCATGGTTCCATCGGATTTCGGCAAGGCCTTCTCACCAGAGGGACTCATGGAGGAACAGGGCTTCCTGAAGGACGTCATAAAGTACTTGGAATTGGTGGGGGTTCAGGTCGAGATGATAAATAAGCACTACGGTCCGGGGCAGTACGAGATCACCTTCTCGACAAGGGACGCCATATCATCTGCAGACTCGTTGATAACAGCCAGGGAGATTATAAGGGATGTGGCCAAAATCTACAGTCAAGTAGCTACATTCATGCCTAAGCCCTTCTCTGACCTCCCGGGGAGTAGCATGGACATCTACATCAAGATAAAGAGAAAGGACGGTTCAGACGCGATGTTAGATCCCAACGATCCTAAGGGGATAGGTATCAGCAGGGTCGCCTACAGTTTCTTCGGTGGTATACTAGAACACATAGGGAGCATAATAGCCATAGCCTCTCCAACCATTAACTCGTACAAGAGGTTCAGGGAGGTAATAACTCCGAACCTTGGGGGAATAGGTCAAGAGAGGCACTTCATAATCAGGATCCCGAGCAACTTTAGGGAGTCGAAATCCCTGGAGTTTAGGCTGGCAGACCCCCTGGCCAACTCCTACCTACTGCTAGCCTCCCTCATATTCTCAGGGATAGAGGGAATGGAGAAGGGGGCAGATGTGGAGGTCAACGAGGTGGTCACCACCATACCCAAGGACATGAGAGAGGCGTTAAACGTGTTGGATGGAGACTCATCCCTGAAGTTCTCTCTTGGAACTGAGCTCATATCCTCGTTCCTCGAACTCAAGAAGAGGGAACTAGAGAGTTACGAAAACTATGTCTCTGAGTGGGAGAGGGAAGCTTACCTTAAGGCAGGATGGTAATGCTGGCAGCAATATTGAGGGAATTCGGCAAACCCCTGACTCTCGAGGAGATGGAAGTCCCCCATGGTGTCATGAAGGTCGGAGCCACAGGTCTCTGCCACGGAGATTTGCACATAATTATGGGAGAGTGGAGTTGGGACCTGGGGATCAAGCCCCCTCTCATCCTGGGACACGAAATTGCACTGGAGGGGGAGGACGGGACGTCCCTCCTGCTATATAACGCGAGAGGGTGTGGTAAATGTAAGGTGTGCTCTAAGGGTTTCCCCCAATTCTGCGAGAGGGTGAGGGTACTAGGTGTTCACGAGCACGGTGGATTCGCGGAGTACGTCCAGATCCCAAGTGGATACCCCCTAGTGCCGGTGAAGGGGGAAGCCTTTGAAGTAGCTCCCTTGGCTGACGCTGGCGTCACAGCCTACAATAGCGTGAAGGGGATAGGAGAGGGCGACAGCGTGGCGGTGTTAGGGACCGGGGCGGTGAGCATGTTCGCTGTCCAGATGCTCTCCATTAAGGGGGCAGAAGTCACCGTGGTGGGAAGGAACGAGAGGAAGCTGTCCAAGATGTTGGAGTTAGGGGCGTCAGAGGTGGTCAAGGCCAAAGGAGAGTACTCCACCGCCTTAGGAGAGGCATACCCTAGGAGGAAATTCGACTACGTCATAGACTACGTGGGGAGCGACAGTTCACTGAGGGACGCGCCTTGGCTGTTGTCAAGGATGGGGGAACTGAGGTTAGTGGGAGAATTCGGTGGGGAACTTAACGTTTCGGGTCAGCTACTTGTCCTGAGAGGGATAAGGGTTAGGGGAGTTCTATACGGAACCCTCAGGGACTTGATCTGGGTGAAGAGACTGTTCGAGAGAGGATCGTTAAGACCCATCTCGGTACCCTACACCCTATCTGAGATCAACGAGGCAATATCTGACTTGATGGAGGGAAGGGTAGTGGGTAGGGCAGTGATAGTACCTTAAGTCCCCTCAGTTTTACATTCCAGAAAGAACGGCCTCTCTCCCCTCAAGGTTATGTTCACGTTCAAGAACTTCCGGATTACCTCCAGGTTCGTCTTCGCGTGCTCCGTGAGTTGTGCCCCCGTGTACCTGAGATTGTTGAGGGCGCACAGCACCATGAGCATGTCTGACATGTGTCTGTCTAGGGCTCCTCCGCTGGACATGTCCTGGAGCAGTTGTTCAGCTGCCCTCTCTCCCACGATCTCAGCCATGACTCCCCTCTCCCCTAACGCACTGCCTCCCATCAATGAGTCACCTACTGCCACCACTACTATCCCTGAGCCCTTGCTACCCACTTCATCAATCTCCAACTCTATGTGAACTGGTTTGCCGAACTTTTCCAAGTGCCTCCTGGCTGAGTCCGCCTGCCTCCTGGCTATATCTCCCGGCAGGGAGGACACGTGAGACACTCCTACAAATTTCGTGGCCTCTCCCATCTCCGTGAGTGAGAGGGGTGTAGGGTTTCCCCTCACGTTCTCAAGAACAATTTCTCCACCCCCTTGAGGGTAGTGCCCCCTTCTCGAGACCCTGAGTTCTGCTCTCATCCCCATTTTCTCCAGGACGGGAAGGTAGACCAGTCTCATGTAATCCACCGGGGGAGATAGGGGGACGTCAGTACCTCCCCTTAGAGTCAGTCTCACATTTCTGTTCAGTATTACCGGGAGGGCGGTCATGGCTATCAGGACTACGCTCCCAGCAGTGCCCACATCCAAGGAGTAGTTCCCTTCCTGAACCTCTCCTGGCACGAACTCCAGTTCCGTGGAACCCAGGAAGTCACCTCTAACCTTTGCCTTTGCCAACAACTTCATCACCCTTACGGCCGACAGGTGCTGGTGCTGTAACCCAGGGTTCTTTCTTTTAGCCCTTATGTTTCTCATCTTGAATGGCCTCCCTGTGAGAACTGACAAGGTGAGTGAAGTCCTAAGTATCTGACCTCCTCCCTCACCGAAAGATCCATCTATCTCTATCACGTCTTATCAACCAAATGGAAGTCAGGGTGAAATTAAAGCCTCTAGCCAGGGTGCTCGGTAGGGAGGAGTTGATAGTTATACCAATTGCGGAACACGGTAGGTTCGTCCTGACCCTCAACTTCTACGAGGACGTCGAGGACGGGAGGAGAGGGAGGCTAGTGCTAGTGGAGGACAGGTTCGGTATGTTGACGCAGGTGAGGGTTATTGAGGGTGACAAGGTGAACGTTGAGGCAGAAGGGGTGAGGGAAGCTATGGAAGTGCTCTCCAAGGTCATTAGGATCGAGAGGTGGAACATGGGCAAAATCATCCCCCTGATACTTAATCCTGAGTTCAGGAATGAGCCTCGCAGCATGAGCAGGGGAGTGAGGGGATACGTGAACTACGTGAGCAGGTATGGAACTCCCGACACTGAGAAACTGAGGGGCATACTGACTCTTCTAGTGGAGGAAGTCCTCTAGGGTTGAGGTCTTGACGACCTTTCCTAACCTCACTCCAACTCTCCTCAATTTCCTCCCGTCCTTCTCCAGTAGCTTCATCAGTAAACTCATGGCCTCTTCCTTTGCCCTGTCTGAGGATAGGGCGAAGGTGTAACTCCTTCCCCTGCTGACGATATCCAGGTCTTCCATTATACCTATCACGTAGATCTCCTGAGGTAGACCGTCCACTTTCTTGTAGGCCTCCTCCACCGCCCTGTGAAGGAAGGGTCTAATCTCCTCAGGATCCCTCGTGTTTCTGGGGAGGGTCAAGTATCTCCCCATGTGGTGTCTCTCCCTCGGTTTCACCGGTTCCTGGAACGTGTTATTGGCTAGGCTGAGGAGATAGAGGGCCTTACTTTTACCTACCAGTCGCGAGAGCTCATTTAGCCCCACTTTCCTCAATTGCCCTAACTTGTTTATTCCCTTCTCCAAGAGGGCCCTTTCAGTGACCTCCCCCACTCCTGGGATCTCCCCCACGTCCAGGTTCTCCAGGAAACTCATGACTTCCTCCGGTCTGATAACTCCTAGACCCCCAGGCTTGTTCCTGTCGGCAATTACCTTGGCCAACACCTTATTTGGGGCTACCCCCATGCTCACCGACAATCCTTCCCTCTCCTTGATTTCAGTCTTAGCCCTGAGGGCCAACTCGATGGCCTCCTGGAAGTTCCTCACCCTCCTTGTGACGTCCATGTAGGCCTCATCTATACTGGCTACCTCCACCACGTCCGCATATCTCCCCAGGATTGTCATCACTCTGTCACTGACCTGTTGATAAAGTTCCTTCCTCATCCTGAGGAACACTACGTCCTTGGAGATTTCCTTGGCCTTCTTTATGGGAATCCCCGCCTTTATCCCCAACTTTCTCGCCTCGTAGTTTGAGGTGGCCACTGCACCACTGTCCTCAGATCTTCCAGAGAAAACACACACAGCAACAGGCTTGCCCTTAAGCGATGGATTCATGATCTCCTCCACCTGTGCGAAGAAGTAGTCCATGTCTACAAATACTATTATCATCTACAAATTACTTTAGGATTCATGCTTTTCAGTTTTTCTTCAACCTCTTTGAACCTGGGGGAACTTATTCCTCCCAGCCTCGTCACCTTGATCCCAGAAGCTACGATAGCTAACCTGAGTGCCTCCTCAATCGGTCTGTCGGCGACATAGACAACGTTGAAGGCAGCGTCAAAGACATCTCCAGCTCCTGTGGTGTCCACAGCGTTAACCTTAATGGACTCGGCCCTGCACTCCACCCCGTCTCCGAAGACTTCAGCTCCCTCCTCACCCTTCTTGATCACTGTCAGCTTAGAGTTGATCCTGGAACCCAACCTCTTGTACTCCTCCTGGTTTACGAAGATTACGTCCACCCTTTCGCCACTGTATTCAGAGGCATATGGCCCAGGATCGTAGCTCACCAATTTCGCTCCCTCGTCGTACACCACTGAGGAAGGGGGTATAGAGGCGAAGTGTATTACGTCAAATATCCCCCTCAGTTTACTTACGTCCTCGGCCGTAGGCATCAGTCTTGGATTACTCCTCCTTATCATTGAGATCTTACCGTCGTTCCTCAGAAAGATGACGGCGACATTGGGCTCCTCGTCCAGCTCCTCTAGGTAGTCCAATCCTACACCTTCCTCGGCTAGAGGGGACATCAAAGCCTTGACTAGTGGTGTTCTCCCTACCTTGGCGTATACCTTCGAGCTGTGGCCCAACCTAGCCACCGCGACCGCATAATTTGTCGCTGAGCCTCCTGGGAAGAACTCGATGAGATCCGTGTATTGAGGGGAGTCTGGACTCGGAATCTGGTCTGCCCTGACTATGACGTCTATGTTAAGCTTACCCACAGCTAAATGGACCGGGACAGTCAGTTAGCCGCCACCTCTTCACAATTCTGACCCAAAGGTACTCATCACTAGACTGGGCGGATATAAGATTACCCAGTTATTTAGCCTCCACCAGTTCCAGATGAGAAATCCAGTCCTTAAATACTCGTGAAACCTACTGATCGTGAAACCCCCACGTCTAGGACCGTTGTTGAATTGCCCACCGTGAGGGAGGGGATGGATAGCTCCTTTTAGAAATGTTTTTAGATATTAATATAACATATTCTTTATAGGCATATTCTTTTAGTGCCCACCGTAGGGTTTAGGTTTCGCGCATACATAGATCAACAAACGTTTAGGGCGTTAGAGGCCCGGTTGGAGTTAGCCTCAAGTTCACAACACCCTGCGTTGGGCAGACGTGTACTTCCGTGAACTAGACGGGAAGTGGTCAACACGGACGGAGTTGAGACAACCGGCACTGGACCTGAGGAAGCAGGACGTCCAATGTCGGTCAATGTACTCCCGGGTAGTCCAACAGGTCGCACTACGAGGCCAGGGAGAGGTCCTTAGACGGATTGTCGCGTTTTCCCAGGACGAACGGGGTGGTTGCCCTGGACGTCGGGATGGGAAGTCGCTCGTGGCCTCGGGTGGTGCCCAACATGAGACATGGGGAAGGCACTCGGGAGCTGAGGAAGCTGCACGGGAACCTCTCCAGGAAGGAGTTCCTGTCCAAGAACTTGTTCAAGACGAAGGTCAAGGTCGCCGAAGCTTAAGGGCGCTCGAAGGAGCTGAGGGACGTGAGGTTGGGCGAACACTTCCCCGAGAAGTACGACGTGGTCGTCACGGAGGACGTTCAAGTTAAGGAACTGGTGGGTAGGTCCTCAAGGAGGATGAGGCTCCGCGACGTCGCGTTCCACGAGCTCGAGACCGTCCTGAAGTACCAGGTGGAGAAGTACGGCAAGGAACTGGTCCTCGTCGAACCGTCGTGTAACTCCAAGGCCTGTGCCAGGTGCGTACACGCGAAGGACTCGACCTCAGCAGATCGCGTGTTCTCTGCAGTTGGGTAACAGACCGTGACTAAAACGCTTCCCTGAACGTGCTCAAGAGATCAGGACTGGTGGCCCGTAGTGCCTGTGGAGCTCCGCCCTCTACCCGCTGGGCAAGGAAGCAGGAAGCTCCGTCCGCTAGGGCGAGGTGGTTCACTCAAGATACCTCCACGAAGTTAGTCCACGAAGTTAGCTCCGTGCATGGTTATAGCAAGGGGGATCGATCTTTAAAAATAAGTACATGTGGTCCACCCCTCATGAGGGGGGACAACCGCGGTTAGGGTCGAGTGTATTGGTGAAAAGGTTTCTCCTAAAATATTTATACGCGTGGAGGTTTCATACCAGTATGTATCCTCCAAAGTTCGGATATGTAATCCCAGATAGCTTGGGGGAGGCCACGGAGTTCCTGGAGCAACACGAGGACGCCAAAGCCCTAGCTGGAGGTCATAGCCTAATACCCATGCTTAAGCTCAGGATCATACGACCTAACTACCTTGTAGAATTGAAGGGACTCAAGGAATTGCACTTCTTGAGCAGAGATGGGGGAAAGATAAGGATAGGGGCGCTGACCACCCATTACGAGATACTCAAGTCTGGAATACCGTTGTTGAGCGAAGCTGCATCTACGGTCGCAGATCCTCAGGTTAGAAACATGGGAACAATAGGTGGGGTGATCTCTCACTTGGACCCAGCCGCAGATTATCCTGCCTCTTTGATCGCCATGGACGCTGTGGTCAGAATAAAGGGAAGGAAAGGTGTAAGAGAGGAATCGTTCAAAGATTTCGCAAAGGACATGTTCACCCCTGACCTTTCACCTGGGGAGTTAGTGACGGAAGTTGTAGTTCCGGACTTCAATGGATACTCGTTTTCCTACAAGAAGTTGGAGAGGAGGGCCGGGGATTATGCGATAGTGGGAGTTGCGGTGCTCCTCAAGAAGGAAGGAGGAGTTGTGAAGGACGTTAGGATAGGGCTGACAGCTGTTAACAACAAGGCTGTCAGAGCCGATGAAGCTGAGAAGATGCTTCTGGACGCTTCCCCTGACGAGAAGCTGATAGAGAAGGTCTCAGAGAAGGCGATGGAGTACGCTAACCCAACGTCCGACATCAGGGGTACCGCAGAATATAAGAAAAAGATGGTGAAAGTTATGACTAAGAGAGCTCTCCTTGATGCACTAAAAAGGTGATTGAAGTGAAGCTCTTCGAGAAGGATCAGAAGGTAAAGATAACCTTGAAAGTGAACGGGAAGCCTTACGAAACTGAGGTGGAGCCGAGAAGGCTGTTGGTTCACGTCCTCAGGGAATTGGGTTTCACTGGGGTGCACGTGGGTTGTGACACCTCGAACTGTGGAGCCTGTACAGTCATCATGGACGGTAAATCGGTGAAGTCGTGTACCTTGTTGGCGGTGGAGGCGAACAACAGCGAAATAACCACTGTGGAGGGTCTGGCACAGGATGGCAATCTCCACCCGGTTCAGGAGGCTTTCTGGGAGAAGCACGCCCTTCAGTGTGGATATTGTACGCCTGGGATGATAATGCAGAGTGTATGGCTTTTGAAGGAGAACCCTAACCCCACAGAGGAGGAAATAAGGGAAGGGATCTCAGGAAACCTGTGCAGATGTACAGGTTATCAAAATATAGTGGAGGCCATCAAGACAGCCGCCGAGAGACTTCGGCTAAATCAGCCTCTGTATCAACGTCGATGAGAACTCCCTCGTCTCCTTGAACCAAACATATTTCCTTAACATTTCTTATTATTTTTCTGGCTCCTGTGTCTCCCTCTAGTTTCCATATCTCTGGGAAAAGCTTCTTGGAAAGGATTACTGGGTTTCCCAACTTTCCCTCATACGTCGGCACCACTGCCAGACAGGAGGAGGAATAGGCCTCCAGCATTCTCTTGACAACTCCCTCACTCACCAAAGGCATGTCCCCCAAGGCTACTAGAATCCCGTCCATATCTTGAAAGAACCTGACTCCAAGCTTGAGAGATGTGGACATCCCATTGGCCCAATTTGGGTTGTATATCACGACCTCACTTTTGAGGACTGGAAACAACTCAATGGCATACCTACCGACTACTACCACTCTAGGCCTAGGTAGAGCAGATATGGCCCACTCTATTATGGTCTTTCCACCTACAGTCATCAATAGCTTATTTCGGCCGAATCTTTTACCTTCTCCAGCTGCTAAAACCACCGTACCTACGTCCATTGACGAACTGTACTCTCCATTTGACACTGGTGAACTCACCCCTCAAGACGGGGCTTCCTGCTTCATGGCACCATCTTGCCTGAGTAGTATAAGGGCAAGTTATAACAACTTTCGACACTTCGTTATTTACTATCATCCTCAGTTGAGGAACCCCCTCCTCTTCACGTTCAATGAAGGTCCCGCGTCCGTGATGACCTGCTCGTGGTCCTTAACGTTTTCCTCGAGGTACTTAACTTGGTTTGCCAAGTCGTCCTTTCGCGATGACACTCCAGCGTATAATACCACTTTCCTCTTCCTCACAATTCCCATTAATTTTTCCACGTCCTCCCTGAACCTCCACTTCCCGCTCTGTAGTACTGGTCTTATTTATCCCTTCTTAACATATTCCCTTAGTGTCGTATAGGATATTCTTAAACGTTGGCAGACTTCCTTAGGTTTCAGCATTGTATAAAAGCTTATGATGAAATAATATAAACTTTACGGCTTATCGGAAACTGTTGACAACGGCAGTAATTCTGAACATAGTGAGCGTCGGCAGAGTATACACGCCGTGATGAGGAATGCACGATGCTTACGTAATGTCTACCCCGTGAGAAACGTGATGAAGTTGGTCCTGCCCTCTCGACTAAAGGTCACATATACGCGACGTTCCTGACTATCTCCTGCAGTACGCTCGGAGTTATGACTTTTTTCAGCACGTCGTTCTTTATTACCTCTCTGAAATCCTTACCGCTCACCAGGTCCCTGGATCCGTATTCTAGCTTTGGTGAGTTCAAAACTCTCTTCACTAGCTCTTCGGTCAATTCATCGAAATTAATTCCGTTGAGCACCTCAGTCCATCTGGAGGTCTTCTCCTGGAGAGTACCAGCACTTCCCAGTATGACTGAGAAGTATCTCTTGACTTCCTTACTAGTGCTCAGCCTCTGTATCGTCAAGTTAACGAATTTCTTCCTGATGACGGGTGTGGCTAGAAGGACGAAGTAGTTCTTCCCTCCGAGGTTCCAGGAGTTCGCCCTGTCAGCCACCTCATCCGCTGAGAGTATCACTGCGTTCTTGAAGGCCTCCATCATCCAAGACACCAACTCCTGCTCTTCCACCAGGATTTCCTCCTTGGGAAGACTCGCCTGTTGGACGTCCCTCTTTAGGAAAGTGGAGTAGACGGACTTTGTGTTGTATTTCCACGTCGAGAAGGGACAGATCGTTAATATGTCCTTATTCTTGAGCTGTACCAACTTCCCTGAGTAAACTGTCAGGAACGTACCTGCACACTCGTTATCTCCTCCAGAATAGCCCATCTTCCTCATCCAACAACCCACGTGTACCCTTCCCTTCACTTTGTCCTTTACCAGATCGTATGCGAGAATACCTTTGTCTCCACTCAAGCTGTTATACACGTAGAGACCCTCGGGGCAAAGGAAGTAAACCCCTTGGAGACCCAACTTATCCTTCATCTCCCTTATCCTGATTGCGTCCCTCCTAGCCCCCTCCACATCTCCCGCTATGTACTTCTCGAAACCACAACAATGTCCGTCCATTAACTTGACCCTGGGAGAGTAAGATAGATCGTTCCCATAATCTCTAAGGAAGTGAAGGAATCCCTCCAGGCCATCCAAGTCATATTTGGATGCACAGCCGACGAACAGCATGAAGGGAGGTTTGTTCTTGTAAGTGTTCTCGATGAGCTTCTCCTGCTCCCTTATTCTCTGACTTACAGGTGGTGTCTCCACATTCAGGGTAGACTTCGTCTTATTGAGCCTGGGGAGAACCTCAGTAACTGAGGCTATCTTTACTCCAACGGGACAGGCATCCTGACATTCCATGCAACCGAAACACTGCTCGAACTCCTGATCTCCAGATATTAACCTAGCAAACTTTCCAGGGGGAGATCTAGTGTAATCCTGGGTAACCCTGTAGGCCAGGCAAGCATTCAGACAGAGACTGCAGTTGACGCACTTAAGGGCCTCCTGGTACTGTAACCTAAACTGGCCCAAGTTCTTGGGAACCTTAAGCTCAAACTCGGCCCTATTTAAGATGGCCTTATGGAGCTCAGTGTACTCCATGAGGTTAGGGAAGGGGAGGACTCTCGGGTTCTTCCTCAAGTAAGAGAATAGATCCTCTAGTCTTGACTCCTCCACAGATCCACACTTCACATAATACCTCGCGGGGGAGTTGTAGTTGACGATGTAGCCTACGCCCCATTCCGCTTGAAATTGGTCTATAACCTCAAGGTATTCGGACCTGAGACATACGGGTAAATAATCCCTTTTGATGATCTTTTCGGTCCTACTCGTTATATTTTTAACCAATTCGGCTGTGCTCAAGGATCCTCGTTTCTCCTGCACAGAGTCCGAGTAGGCCTCTGGGATGTAGTAATACGCACCCTCTTGGGTTATTACTCCAGACCACGAGAATTTGGATTCCTTGGTTGACTCCACAACTTCCGGATACCTGACTCCGAGGACCGAGACGTAGTTAGGATCCTTGAGTTCATGAACCCTCTTCTTTGCATTGACGAATCCGAACTTGTAACTGCCGAACCCTGAGCCGTTGGTGGCTACGAAACCCCCTATAGTCCCTTCCACATATACAGGGAAAAGGGCCGGAAATATGTCCTCCCTGGAGAGCCTCTCAATGAGCTCCCTGAAAGTTACCCCTGCAGGGACTGTAAGCCTAGAGTAAGGACCGTCAGAGGACTCGACCCTATAGATACTCCCATCCTCAAGTCTGGTTGGGGGTGAGATAGCCCTCGGATTTTGAAACTGAAGAATGCCTCCATAAAGGGATGTTCCTCTTCCTACGATGATCTCTCTCCCCTCTTGTACCATAAACTTCCTGAAAGCCTCTGAACCCATCAACTTCAATGCCCTGCTGAACACTGACGCGTCGAATAGCATTACTGAACTATGTCTTCTTCAACTGAATTTAAAAATACGTGGCCGAACGCCCAACATATGGTGGACGTTGTAATTCCTTTGAGTGTATCCGGTGTTTGGTACCCAGTTCCCCACCAGGAACCGTCTAAGGCTGGATCCTTGGGAATAGCCTTAGTTCTGGAACCCTATAGTCACGCCCGTGTCAGTGAGGGAGAAGGCGTATACATTAACGGAGCAAAGGTGAACTTTGAGAACCTAAAGTATCTCGAGATGAAGTTAGGCAAGGTCAGGGTCGACATGACCTCAGCCGTCCCTCTGGGGTACGGATACGGAATGAGTGCGTCTGTGAGTCTGGCCTACTCTCTGGGGGTAGCCGAGATTAGAGGGATTCCTGAGGAAGTAGCAGTCAGGTTGGCGCATGAGAGTGAGGTCATCTCCGGTAACGGTCTTGGTGACGTCATTTCACAGTACTACGGTCACGGGATAGTGTGTAGGATGAGACCTGGTTTACCTCCCCTCGGAGAAGTCAAGGTGTTCGAGAGCGAGGGGATTGTCTACTCCAAACCCTTAGCCCCGCTTCCCACTTCCAGAATCGTCAGAAGATTGGATTTAGCCTTAAAGCTAATGGAGGAGTTCATGAGAGACCCTTCCCTCTCCTCATTCTTCACAATCTCCAAGAGATTTGCCGAAGCTCTTGGTTTTCAATCCCCATATCCCTGCTCCTTCAGGAAGAAGGGGGTAATTCTTAAATTAAATGAACCGGAGTCTGATTCATGGATAAAGCACAGGATCGCAAGGCGTGGAGCTTACGTGGAATAATACCAGAGAACCATCCCAGGAGGGAATCCCTACTCATCAGGGAGAAAGTGGTGGAGGGCATGATGGAGAACGTGGTAGTACCCCAAGGGTTGATAGCTCAAGGGAGGGGGGAGTGCTTTGATTATCTGTTAGGCGAGAGGACGCAAGACTTCGCACTCAGGGCTATTGAAGTGTCAGCGGCCATGTTGGTGACAGCCAAGAGCCCAGTGATATCCGTTAACGGCAATATGGCCGCCCTAGCAGCCCATGAGATAGTCGACCTGGCTAAATCGATCCCTGCTAAACTGGAAGTAAACCTCTTCTATAGGGATGAGGAGAGGGAGAGGGCAATAGAGAGGAAATTAAGGGAGGCTGGGGCGGAAGAGGTCTTGGGCGTAGGAAAAAACGCGTCTGAGACCATACCGGAGCTCTTCAGCGAGCGAAGGAGGGTAAGTAAAGAGGGGATATACTCAGCAGACGTCGTCCTCCTAGGGCTCGAGGACGGAGATAGAACCGAGGCTTTGGTGAGGCTTCAAAAGAAGGTCATAGCCATAGACCTGAACCCTCTCTCCAGGACTTCACTTACGGCCACTGTGACCATAGTCGATAACGTAGTCAGGGCAATCCCGGAGCTTAAGAAGAAAGTCCAGGATGTCAGGAACAAGGACAGGGAAGAACTGGAACGCTTGATTAAGGGGTTCCACAATAGGGACAACTTGAGGTCTGCATTGAGGTATATGTCGGAGAGGTTAGCTCAACTATCCCTAACCCTATAGTTCTCCCTTGACGGGAATTTTCCTTCCCTGACTTCACTCGTGTATTTCCTTACGGCATCCCTTATCTCTGTCTTGAGATCTAAGTATTTCTTGGCGAAGTAGGGTGAGATGTCCCCTAGGCCTAGTAGGTCGTGCAATACCAGGACCTGTCCGTCACAGTGAGGCCCAGCACCTATACATATGGTCGGTACGGACACCTCTTCTGTCACCCTTTTTGCGATCTCTGCGTAGACGTTCTCTATGACAATGGAGAATACGCCCGCCTCCTCGAGTGCCATTGCGTCGGCTAGGATTTTCTCTTCGTCTTTGATCAACCTATATCCCCCCAGGGCCAGATACCTCTGAGGGGTCAGGCCTATGTGTCCCATGACCGGTATGCCTGCCCTCACAATGCTTTTGACCCTCTCGAACATCTCTACTCCTCCCTCTAGCTTCACTGCGTCAGCCCCCTCCCTTACCAGTTCTCCGGCGTTTCTCACTGCTGTCTCGTTGGAGAGTTCGTAGCTCATGAAGGGCATATCTACCACGATCATCTGTCTTGGATTAGCTCTCACTACAGCCCTGGTATGATGAACCATATGATCCATGGTGACCTGGAGAGTTGAGGGGAAACCCAGAACGTTCATGCCTAGGGAATCTCCCACTAGGAACATATCGAGATCTGTTTCAGAAAGTATCCTGGCCATGGAGTAGTCGTATACCGTCAGCATTGTTATTTTCTGTCTCCCCTTCATCTTCACGATGTCCCTTACCGTCATCCTTTGCATTTCCCATCGTAGCTATCTTTGTGGCCAGCGTTAAAATCCTCATCACCTTGGTAACTATGTATTGAGTCTCCTCATATTGAACGGCCCTTCGGTGGAGCTCAACTAGGAGAGGGAGGTCGCTGAACGCGATCTTCCTGAAGAGCATTCTGTCAGCCTCTGTCCTCAGACCTCTCCCTGCCAGAAAACGTAGTTTTCTCTCCAGCTCGTCTAAGTTCAGGGAGTGAGCCTGAGCCCTAATTAGCATGACCTCGGGTTCCTCCTCCTTTCCTAAGGTTTCCTTAACTGCCTCCAGGTCAACGAACTTCCACCAATGTTGATTTGAGGACTTGTACGAGGTCTCGATCACCGCGTAGTCCTTTTCAAGCGACCTCAGGATCATCTTCGGATCGAAACTGTAACCCCTCTCTCTCAACCTCTCCACCAGCGTCTTGTAGTCGAAGTCCCCTACTTCTCCCCTCCCCTTCTCCTCAGTTATTGAGAGAGCTACCTCCAACACTACCTTAGCCTTCTCGTACTTCAGAAGGGCCTCCGTTACTCTGTCCCTAACTCCCCCTATCAACACGTGTATTTCTAAAAACGTTAAATTATTAGTTAGCCGTGAATAATGTCGTATGACTGAGCCTCAGCCGATAGTCAGTGTTACTTCTCTGACCAGGGAGGTCGATGGCAGGCTAATACTCCACGACGTGAACTTTAACGTTCTGAGTGGCGAGATCTTTGGGATCGTGGGCCCCAACGGAGCTGGTAAGACCACAACCTTAAGGATCTTGGCTGGGATAATCACCAAATATGAGGGATCAGTTACGATCCACGGCAATACTCCTAGGAGAGCTAAGGAACAGGGACTTATCTCGTATATGCCTGAGGATTCTTTCCCCTACGATAGGCTCACTGGTCTAGAGAACCTGGAGTTCTACGCCAAACTATACGCCGGGGGACAAAAGGAGAGGATCGAGGAGTTCGTCGAGAGAGGTATAAAGATAGCTTCCTTAGGGCAAAGAATATATGATAAGGTCTCTGGGTACAGTAGGGGCATGAAGAGGAGACTTCTCATAGCAAGGACACTGATGGTACATCCTGTAGTGGCTATTTTGGATGAACCGACCTCATCTTTGGACGTGGAATCTGCAGTCAGGATAAGGAATACAATTAGATCCATGTCTGGGAAATCCACAGTGATTTTGTCGTCCCATAATCTTCTGGAAGTAGAGTACCTCTGTGATAGGGTCATGATGCTCAACATGGGGAGGCAGATAATAATAGGTAAACCGAGAGAGATAGTGGAACTTACTAGAGCCGGGAATCTGGAGGAATCGTTCCTGAAGCTGATAGGTGAGGGAAATGATAAGTGACCTCGTGAGAAAGGAGTGGTTAGATCTGAAGAGGGACAGAAGACTCCTCCTGACTTCAATCCTCTTACCCATGCTCCTGCTCCCCTTGGTGGGAGCCATAATTTACGCATCAGTGGCCTCACAACCCCCCATAGTGCTGTTGATAAACAACGATACTGCCAACATCCCTTACGTTAACTTCCTCGAAAAATACGCTGAGCAACAGGGAGCCAAGGTGTACCTAAACAACGGTAGTTCCGTAGTTCCGGACGTAGAGGTCATCTTCCCCTCAGGATTTGCACAGAACATCTCCTCCGTGAACGGCACAGCCTATGTGGAGGAAATAACGTTAGTCTCTTCACAGAGCGATGCTGTGAACATCGTTAACGACGGTCTCTATAAGCTAGCGGTCAACGTTTCCTTGACTAGGATATCCACTTTGTCCCGTGAGGCTCACACTCCTGTAAATCCTGAGGCCGTACGAGATCCCCTAGTATTGAAGCTTGGATACATAAGCCCAGAGAAGAGACCAACTACAGGATCTGTGGAGAGACTGAGCCAGTTGACCAGAGTGGTCTCCCTTATTCTCTTCCCAGCAGCAACACCTGTAATATTTTTCCTAACCGACGGTATCCTGGGAGAGAAGGAGAGAAAGACGCTCGAGGCACTACTGGCTTCGCCTGTTTCGCCCTTTGAACTGGTCATATCCAAGCTAGTGATAGCCATGATGTTGGGCTTCATATCTTCGCTAGGAGATCTCCTGGGCTTAGTTGCGTTCTCCTTCTTTGCTCCACTCCTTGTCGGGAACATAGGAGAACTGAGCTTATCCCTGGCGGGAATGGTCTCAATTGCCTACCTCCTCATGATCCTCCTAACTGGATCGATAAGTCTACTACTCCTTGTGCTCATGGGCGGATCACAGAGGAACGCGCAGCTCATCAATTTCCTGGTCACTGGGTTTGGTATGTTAGCTTCGTTCTCAGCACTGATTTTGAATTTTGGCTCACTTGGGTTCCCCTTGGTCCTAGTTTACTTCATTCCCTACGTACAAATAGTAGCGGGGCTTTTGGACTTCGTGTTCGGTCTTGGCACTCAGAGCCTGATCCTCCTCTTATCGACATTTCTGGTATCTGTTCTGCTAATTTACACAACTACTCGCCTCCTCGATCCAGAGAGGCTCATCCTGAGGTGAAGGACTAATAAGTTTTTAATTGTATGATAGACATTTACTGTATGGGCTCCCTAAAAGCCTACGTTCTATTAATTACATCCATAGGGAAAGAAATGGATGTAGTGAACGAGATGAAGAAGCTAAACGGGATCAAGGACGCCACAGCAGTCTACGGGGAATACGATGTGGTATTAGAAGTCGAAGGTGAGAATCTAGACGAACTAAACAAAGTAATAGGACAGGTAAGGAGGAATCCCCACATAATAAGGACTGTGACTCTGATCTCCATGTAAATCAGTTTTTTAGTCCACTTCATCGATCAGCACGTCTCTGCGACATCATCCGTTTATTATAATTTAGGGGACCCACCTATGTTCATATTACCCTGGTACCCAGGGTCACATTCCCATAGGCCTTGTATCGTCTAATGTAAGGCAGATTAAATCTGTTTTGGGTTTCCGACAGATTGTCTTATTGGATGTTTTAAGAGCGGAAAGTCCCCTCCCGAATCGATGCAGAGAACAATGAGCTCAGTAGTGGGAACTCTCCATTTAAGGTGCGGGAGCAACTCAGACAGAAGTGGAGTTCAGTCCTGCTTTATCTCCACTTCCTCGTCTTCCTCAGCTTCCTCAAATACCTTGAGCCTTTTGACTAAGTCCATTACTACAGAGTCCAACTGGGCCACCTTGGCTTCTAGAAAGGCGATAGATTCTTCCAATTTATCTGTATTTTCGTTCCTTGGATTAGACTGCTGTACACCCTCCAGACCATTCTTGATGTAGAATTTCACCAGGTCGGTAACCTGTATACCCATATCTTCAGCCTTCCTTTTAAGCTCGTCATACATCCACTCTGGAATCGATAAGTGTACTGTGGGCACTGTTATTTCCTCTAATAAAAAAGACAGGGGAACAATTATATTAATCTTCCTCTTATAGTAGTCCTCTTGAAGTATTAAGACGGTGTTATCGATACAGAAAATACTTAAACCTTCCGTACTACAAGTATAGAAATAGGTGCACAATGAGGGTCGTGACTTTTAAGGCGGAGGAGGACCTCTTGGAGCTCTTAGATAGGTACGCCATAAGATATGGCCTCAATAGAAGCGAGGCCATAAGGAAAGCAATCGAGAGCATGGTAAAAGAGGAGATGAGTAAGGAAACCGTCCCTGTTGCAAGAGTGGAAAGGATGAAGTTATAAAAGGAAAATGTATTTCTTTAAATTATTTTCGTCTATTTCTTTTCCTTTGATCTGTTGATAATTTATCTCATAGAGGAATTGGTCTGGTGGATCCAAAGGAAGTAAGAGCCCCTTAACCCAGTAATGTAAGGGAATCACTATGTCGGGGTTGAGGATCTTAACCAACTCGGCTGCTTCCTTTCCATCGATAGTCACAAGACCACCTACCGGGATAGCCAGTACGTCCGGACTAAACGACTTAAGTATGCTCTCTCTAGGAATTTCCCCTACGTCCCCCATGTGAAGGAGTGTTATCCCCTCATACTTGATTTCGTACATACTAGTCTTTCCCCTCCTTTTTCCTCCTTCCCTGTCGTGGTTCACCTTTGTCGCCCTAACCTTATAGCCGTCAAACGCGAACTCGCCCTCCAGACTCATTTTAACTTCCTCTGAGATAAGACCTTGATAGGCGTTGTGGTCGTAATGATCATGCGTAATCAGGACATACTTTACCCTCTCTACCTCGGGAGGGGGAAGGCCTATGCTCCCTCCGTCGTGGGGGTCAATCACAAGCTCTCCGTTCACAACGAGCATTGAATGCCCATAAAGTCTTATCATGCGGAGTCCTTCATGTGTTCAGGTATTTAGATGCTATCCTCCTGGCATCCTCTGCTGTTATCTTCTTTCCTGTGTCTGCCATCCTCTTGACTTCCTGGAGAACCGCCTTTAATTTCTCATCGTCGAGGTGTATCCCATCCTCCTCTAATATCTTCCTCAGTCCGTGAATCCCGCTGTGTTTACCCAAAGCTAATCTCCTGAAGTTACCTACCTCTTCGGGTGACATCGGCTCGTAGGTCAGAGGGTTCTCTATGACTCCGTGCACGTGTATGCCCGCCTCGTGGCCGAAAGCGTTTTCGCCCACTATTGCCTTGAAGTACGGCACTGGGACTCCGCTGAGCTCAGATACCAACCTGCTGGTGTCGTAAAGTAGCCATGTCTTAACGCCTACCTCGTAGTCCATCAGTTTCTTCAAAGCCATCACAACCTCCTCAAGGGAGGCGTTACCTGCTCTCTCACCTATTCCGTTAACTGTAACGTGGACTTGCCTAGCTCCTGCCTGAACTCCTGCCAGCGAGTTAGCCGTGGCTAGGCCGAAGTCGTTGTGGCAATGTACACTCACAATTCTGCCAGAAGTGGCGTTAACTACCTTCTTGATGAGGTCGTAGAACTTGAACGGGTACATCGTACCCACAGTGTCTGGTATGTTAACTCTATCTGCCCCTGCCTCCACTGCCGTTTTCACGGCCTGGATTAGGAAGTCCTCGTCTGTCCTCGTAGCATCCTCTGGGCTGTACTCTACGACTAATCCGTGGGACTTAGCGTATCTAACGGACTCGTAGATCCTGTCCAAGACTTGCTCCCTGGTCAACTTGAGCTTGTATTTCAGATGTATGTCAGAAGTAGCTATGAACACGTGAATGCTGGAGAGACCGGCCTCTATACCCTTGTCTATATCGTTCTTGTTGGCCCTGGCCAGCCCGGTCACCTCTACGCTATCGCCTACCTCCTCTAAGATCTTCTTGGTGGCTATGAACTCCCCCTCCGAGGAGGCCGGGAAACCTGCCTCTATTACGTCCACTCCCAGCCTCTGAAGCTGCCTAGCTATCCTCACCTTCTGCTCCACGGTGAGGTCTATCCCTGGGGCCTGCTCCCCATCCCTGAGTGTCGTATCGAATATTCTAATTCTCCTAATGGAGAACACTCATCCCTCTATACGCACCAACATGAATTGGGAAGGACTTTTTATAAATCTTTCCCTATAACCTCGTTGATTATATCCTTGGCCACCCGTAGCTTGAGTCTCTTGAGGTGAGAGGCGGGAGAGTCAGAGCTTAACCAAGGCTTAGAATACCTCCCTACCATAGGTGAGTCCAAGTCCATTCCGTACAGCCTTATTCTCCTAGCCCCGAAAGCTCTGGCCAACACCACCGCCCTGTCCCCATCCGTGAACCCCCCGAACAACTTCAGTCTGCCGAAGGGAGGGACCTGGGTAGTACCTACAACTCTTTTCAACTCTGAGACCTTGTGAAGGAGATGGTAGTTGTCCCCGTGGGCGTGCACCACGTAGAGCGAGTCTGGAAATTGAGTTATGCCGTCTAAATCGGTAACTATAACGTCAGGTACGATCCCCAGGGACAATAAATAGTTAGTTGCCCCGTCGGCCGAAATCATAACCTCCCCCTCGAACTCCCTGTGATCCACTAACGAAGGCCCTGCCCCCACCACTGCCACATCTTTGCCTCTGATGATCTCGAGCTCCCTCGTGAGATCCTCCCTTATCATCAAGTTTAGGAGAGACGCCGAATAATAGTCCTTGGAGAACGGAAAACCGAACATCCTCCTCAGTCGATCGTAGATGGAGAGCCATCTGAACGGATCTTGAATAATATCTTCTCGCCCTCCTTTCTAACAATCTCCACTCTATATCTCTTAAAAACGTAGGACAGGAGTGGACTATCCTTAGAGATCGAGAAAGTCACATCTACGTTCGCCAGCAGTCCCAGTGCCTCCAACGGGTCAGAGGAGCAGGTATATGAGTCTAGGTCAATGGTGGAAGTCATCGAAGATGCCCTGTACTTTGTCGAATAACGAAGTGACCCTGTCCAAGATTAACTTCATTTCCTGTCCCCTAGCCAGAACTGAGGGAGCCTTAGTTGGAGACTCGTTGAGCATCTTAAGGGCGGAGAGTTGTCTCCACAGATCTTGGATCTCGTTGATGATTCCCTTAACTTTCTGGTCTATTTCCCTGGATATCTCCAGGAAACCCAATACTTCAACTGGAGAGAAGGATATGTCTAGGATTCCATATAGTGATAGCAGGACGTTAGACATGTTCTCAAGGGTCTCGGATAACCTCAACGCCGTATAGTACATGTCTCCGTCGTTGAAGGCATCGCTAGACTCCTTGAGGGTTCGCATGGATCTCAAGATATACTCAGACGCCATGGAGCTATTGTTCACAGCTCCACCACCTCACCTTTATTTATCTTTATCAGGTCTATAACTTTCCTGCCCTGAAAGTCTTTGACCTTCCAGTCTCTCTTCACGGAGGAGAGAAGGCCCTCTGGATCGTAGGCTATGCCTCCGATCGTCAGACTCATTATCACCAATGGGTAACTGTGCTTCAGTTCCCTGGGGCTTATGACGACTCCCATCACTGGAGGGTTTCTTCCTAGCTTCTCAACCAGTTCGAGCCCCTTACGAGAACGCTTGACCTTGTTGTAGAAGTAGTTGAAGATTTCGCCCCTCATCAATAGCGATATGGCGTCTACTCCCTCTAGGACTATCAAAAGGAGGTACCTATCCTGAAATTTGGAGACTACAATTCCCTTCAATCCTTCCCCGTAGTGGTCCAAAATCGCCTCGGTGAGGGTTGATATAAATCGCTCGACGGTCATGTTTAATACCTTCACGAGGCTGAATTAAAGTTATGGATTACTGGCTCCAAAGGTACCTCCAGGAGAGACCATCGATGACAGTAGGTGCAGTCGAGGCCGTAGTACCGTGCAACTCCTCTTGTTTAGAGGGAACCGAGTTCAGATCGCTCTTGAGTGATCCATCCTTCCGTTCCAGGTTAGAAGTGATGGACAGCCTGGTGGATCTGATCAAGGACCTCTCCAACACACTGGTCAGGGAGATTGAGGAAAAAGCTCAGGGTATGGAGGGAGTAAACGTCAACGCCTTAGTCTACACTGTGTATAGGTTGAGCGAATACGGCGGAACTACAAGTTTGGGCGAGAAGCTCAGGTACGAAGGGAGAGTGTTAGCTGAGGGGAGTTTCCCCCTCCTGATTAACGTAAACAAGCTTGTGGATCAATTGGTCCAGGATCAGAACATAAGGTCTATCTGTGACGAGATAAGGTACTTGACGGAGGCTCTTTGGGAACACTTTGAGAAAAACATGGTGAGGGTTTAGATGAAAGTGAGGGTCGGCATAGAAGGGTTCAGCCTGGACTCTGCTCATTACACCCTCTCCTCGCCCAAGGACGATCAACTCCACGGCCACACCTACAACATCGACGTGGAAGTAGAGGGACCGGTAGACGAGAATAGCGGATTCGTGGTCGACTTTAACGTCCTGAGGGAGGTGGTGAAGGAGGTGGTGAAGGAGTGGGATCATAAGTTCATTGTCCCCAAGAGGGATATCCCAAAGATAAAGGTAGAGTCTCCATTCAGGCTAGAGATCAAGGAGATAGACCACCCATTCCCCACAGTGGAGTACATAGGACTCGAAATAGCCAAAAGCGCCCATCGGAGGCTCGGTGAGAAGTTTAAGGTGATCGTCAAGATCTATGAGGGAAAAGACTCGTACGCTCTAATAGAGTACCCTTGACTCTGGACTCCCTAGTCACTCCCGGTTTGCCTATAGTGCTCATCGAGCGTGTTACTCCACATTCCTTCAGGTCGGGGCTTAAGGGGTTCGGGCTTCATAGGATTTCATGATATTTAATATCAATCCTCAGCCCTTGGGCTTCACCTGAGTCGCGGCTGGCCCGTTCACACCCCTCCGCCCCCTTAGCAGGATGACCCCACCCAACGGGTCCTATGGGAAACCCGCACATCTTCAGTTCACCATCACACCCAATCGGGATTTCTTCACCCATCTGGTGTGATTGTATTTATGTTTTCAAATCAACAAATAAGAAAACTTTACGGTTTATCGGAAACTGTTGTCCACTGCAGAGCTAACGTGGTGTGAGAACTCATATTTTATCACTAAAGCTTGTCATAAACGAATACAAAATATTTTTGTTGATACGGAGAACGATTAATCCCCCAGGATGTCAACGTTCTTCTCTACCCTCAAGATGCACTCCGTTAACTTGATCTTTTCTGGGAAACTATTCCTTTTTGAGAACCTAGCGCATTTTATTTACATAAAAGGAAAGGAGTATTATTCTGTAAAGTACACGATTAACAGAGGTACCATGAGTATTACACCTGCAGTGATCATCACTCTTAATTAGTCGACTATAAACCTTAGTCCGATCACGTCCACCTTCTCGCCTCCTTCAAGGCGGTTTGGACTTAGGACGAGAGTTCCCTCCTGGACTTTAAGACATCCTTCACGACCTTCTCTTGTCGCGTACACGAACTCTTTCACGGACAAACTGCAATCCTCTCCTCTTAAAGAAAAGAAACCATCGTACTCGGCCCTAAGCAAAGGCTTTGTACCCTTGAAAATGATCACTCCTCCATATATTGACGGTAAACAAATCAGGGGGTCGGTGCAGGAGGACAATCTCATATCTCTTCTCAACTTCTCCACCATTCCTCCTTGAGCGATTAGCGGGAGATGGGCTATAGCTATGATGACGTCATTGAGGTGGAAAAGACTGATCTTGGGAACCGAGACTATCATCTGCTATCCTCCTAAAGAGGGGTTTGTCCTGTATGTAAGTCTTATCCAATAGGGAGGCAATCTCCGCCTTAGCTAGCTCGTAACCTATGTACAATGCGTGTTCTCTGGAGATCTCGGTCTCCATTAGCAATTTCCTGCCCACGGATAGGGCATCTTTACCCTCGACAGTGAGTTCCCTCTTCCCAAAGAACGAGACCCCTATCCTTCTATCCTCTACGTATACCTTTACGTGACCTGCAGGATCCATGTTGGGCTCAATTCTGCCTACCTCTATCAACTCACCTACCCTCTGAGGCCTCTCCAACTTTCTCTTCTTCTCCTTTAGGATGAGTAGGTTCGGGCCCACATCCTTAGGTGGCTTCCTTTGATACATCGCAATGGACACCATTTGAGATGCCACCTTGACTTCCCAGCTATTCCACCTCGTCTTTCCTTTTTCCATCACCAGGAGGGATGATGCGCCTATCTCGCCAGCCATGCTCACCACTAATGCAGAGACACCGTGGCTATCCGCGTCTATCAGCTCCGTCACGTTAAGTGTACCCATAAGGAGAGGTACGTCAGGGAGAGAGTCCCTTATCTTAAGATACTCCACGAGACTGTCCACCATACCAGTTAGGGGAGGAGAGAGAATAGGGTCGGCCATGAGCCTTGTAAACCCTTTCCTCCTGGCCATATTGACTAGCTCTATAACGGTCCCTGCTCGATTATCTGTGGAGAACGGAGCTACAACGAAAGCTGCACCTCCTTTGACTTCCTCTAGGTCATCAATGTTGAGTTCGTTTAGATTGAAGGCGAAGGTTGCACCTGTCCTGACTCCTTCCTTTATTACCCTAGGTGAATCACTGTCTATTCCTACTACTAACCCCAAGTCAAGTAAATGTCTTATCCTTCTCCTGACCTCCTCTGGGTCGTCGAAACCCACGGGAAAGCCAGCCACTATAACGTCCACAAAGGGTTTAACTCTCTTTAATTCCTCCTCCCATTTCTCCATGGACCAACTGGGATCGAGTTCCAGGAAGACTCGAAATGGAGGGGGTCGCAAGGGTATCTTCACGCCTGCTTCAAAGGCAATTATGGACTTACTCTCGATCTCACTCAAAATCCTCCCCTGTTCACTCTTCATCTCCTTTTCAAGAATTCTGTCAGCCGGGACTAAAGTTGAGAGGCTCACGCCCCTCCTCAGGGCCTCGAGGACGTGAACTACGTCCCAGGCGTTCTCTGTCCCCTTGTATACCTTAACTCCAAGCTCCCTCTCTATGACCTTTGCGTCTCCGTAAACGAGCCCGGGTAATATCACGAAATCGTATTCTTTCAATTCCTCCTTTCTTAGTCTGAGATTCTCCAAGATGTACCTGACACTCATTAGGGAGGCCACAGGGTAGTCCAGAACGAGTATGTCCACGTCTCCCTGGGATTGCTTCACTGCCTCTCTCAGGATAGGGTACGCCAGTTTTCCAGTCACCAGTAACGCTCGCATTTTTCATTCAGTCATTCAGGGTTGTCGTTAATATTCATACGATTAAGCCCAATTATTTGCGTTGAAAACTCACTCAAGAAACATTTAATACTCCCAAAGTCAAAAACGTGGCTATGAGTCTCATCCCCAGAGCTTCTAATGTGAGACCAGGCGACAAGTTTGATACAATAATAGTGGGTCTAGGACCCGCTGCGTACAGTGCAGCCCTCTATGCTGCCAGATACATGCTCAAGACCTTGGTCATAGGCGAAACTCCAGGGGGACAGCTCACAGAGGCTGGAGAGGTAGACGATTACCTAGGGCTCATAGGAGTCCAAGCATCGGAAATGATAAAGTTGTTCAACGCTCACGTGGAGAAGTATAGCGTTCCCATCCTAATGGATAGAGTGGAGTCGTTCAAGAGAGAGGGGGAGGAGTACATCGTAAAGACGAAGAGGAAGGGAGAGTACAGAGCTTCCACGATCATTGTGGCTGTAGGCACCAAGAGGAGGAAGCTCAACGTTCCCGGTGAAAACGAGTTCCTGGGCAGGGGAGTGTCCTACTGTTCAGTGTGTGACGCACCGCTCTTCAAGAACAGGCCAGTAGTCGTGGTTGGAGGAGGAAACTCAGCATTGGACGGAGCGGAGCTCCTGAGCAGGTATGCCACAAAGGTCTACTTAGTCCATAGGAGGGAGGAGTTCAGGGCCCAGCCCATAATAGTGAAACTGGTCAAGGAGAAACCCAACGTCGAGTTCATCCTAAATTCCAGGGTAAAGGAGATAAGGGGAGACAAACTGGTTAGGAAGGTAGTTGTGGAGAACCTGAAGACAGGTGAAGTCAGGGAAATTGAGGCCAATGGAATATTTGTGGAGATAGGTTTTGAGCCACCTAAGGACTTCGCCGAGGTCAATGATCTGGAAACTGACGAACAGGGCTACATAAGAGTTGATGAGTGGACAAGAACCAACCTGCCAGGTGTCTTCGCCGCAGGGGACTGCACAAACATGTGGATAGGTTTTAGACAAGTAGCTACTTCGACGGCTATGGGCGCCGTGGCCGCACACAGTGCGTATAATTATCTGAACGAGAGGAAAGGGTTCAGAGGATGAGAGAGTTACTGGAGAAGATAACCAAGGAAACCTCTGCTTACCTCAGGGAATTGAGCGGAAGGGAGGGGTTGGACAAGGTAATTGGGACTCACGGCGACGACACAACTAAGGTTGTGGACAGACTCGCGGAAGATTTCATACTGGAGAACTTGAGGAAGGAAGACTTAAGAATCACCGTAGTCACAGAGGAGACCGGGTTCATCGGGAGGAGTGGGTCTGAGTACGTTGCCGTAATAGATCCCTTAGATGGTAGCACCAACTACCTCAACGGCATAACTTGGGCGGGAGTCTCCATAGCCCTATTCAAGAGGGACGGATCCCCAGTGGCCGGGGCAGTTAGCGAAATCTTCTCTGGGAGGACTTATTCATACGATCAGGAACGAGCTTACGTAGACGGTAGGATTTTCACAGGTATCTCGAACCCCCAGACGAGGATCGTGTTATCCTACTTCGACAGATCCAGGTTGAGGGAAGCAATGGGAATACTCTCCGCCATAGAGGGCGGTTACAAGACCAGGAATCTAGGTTCGGCCTCCCTCGATATGCTCTTAACGTGTACCGGGAGGGCCTACCTGTTCTTCGATATAAGGAACAAGTTGAGGAACGTGGACATTGCCTCTTCATCAAATTTCTGTAAGAAAGTATCCATAAATCCTATGAGTTTGGAGGGAAAGAGCATAGATATAAACCTCGAGGGAGTGACGACCATCAAGAGTGTTGTCGTATCTCCTGACTCTTCTCTCCTAAGGAGGATCTTTTCTGGGTTGAGGGCTTTACCTTCTTAAGTGCCTCAAGGAGATCCTCCTTCTCTAGATTCCTTCCCCGAACTCCCCTTATCACGTCCTTGAGTACTCTCAACTTAGCCTCTCTAGCTAGAGCGGCCAAATCGGCACCGGTGTATCCCTCAGTTATTTCCGCTATCGCTTTACAGTCCACTTTTTCACAGCTATCTGAACCAACGTATTTCTGCAATATGTCAAGCCTTTCCTCAGTGGTCGGAAGGCCCATCTTAATAATGATGTCAAACCTACCAGGCCTGAGGAGGGCAGGATCTATAGCTCTTATTCTGTTGGTCGTCCCTATTACGACGACCTCCTTTAGGTTTCTGATACCGTCCATTTCCGTAAGTAACTGATTCACTATCTTTGACGACTCCGTGTTACTCCTGTGCGACCTCTTCGAGGCTATGGCGTCCAACTCGTCCAGGAGAACTATGGACGGTCTGTTCTCCCTCGCCCTATTGAAAACCTCCTTTATTGTCGAGACTGCCCCCTCATATCCCTTGTACATTATCTCAGCCACACTTATGGATATCAGCTTCACGTCTATCGTCTTAGCTAAGGCCTTGGCCATCATGGTCTTTCCTACTCCTGGAGGGCCGTAGAGCAGTATCCCTCTTATGGGTGGGACCTTCATCTGATCCATGAGCTTAGCATACTTCAGCTGAAGTTCTAGTAGCTCCCTAAGTTCCTGTTTGACCCTCTGATATCCTCCTATATCATCCAGCGTTACCTTATCCTCTCCCTCTTTCCCACCGTCCTCCGACTTTCTCGCCCTCCTCTCAAAGTCTAACCTAAACTTCTCAAACTCCTCCAGCATCTGAAGTGTTATGCTAGGCTTGTACCTCTGTATGATCTCCAGAAAGTCACTCATGGTTATTTTTCTCTCAGTCTTGGACTCTAAGGCCTCTATGGCGACCTTTCTCGCTGCCTCCTGACAAATGTTGGCTAGGTCGGCCCCGCTGTACCTCTCTGTCATCTCAGCGAGCCTGTTTAGATCCACGTCTGGGGCCAAGGGCTTCCCCCCACAGTGAACCTTCAAGATCTCCACTCTGGCCTGTTTGTTGGGAGGCCCTATGTAAATCAACTTATCGAACCTTCCAGCCCTCAGGAGGGCCTTATCTAGGGTCTGTGGTACATTCGTTGAACCCACTATTATCACCCCGTCGTCGTTGTGAAGGCCATCTATCTCTGAGAGCATGAGTGATAGTAGCCTCGGAGTGACGGAGTCCCCACTGTGCGTCTCCCTCCTTACTCCGATTGTGTCTATCTCGTCGAAGAAAAGGATACAAGGTGCGTTCTTCCGGGCGTTGGCAAAAAGCTCCTTAAGCCTTGCTTCACTTTCACCGTACCATTTGCTCATTATATCGCTCACGTTGACGTAGATGAAGTTCAGCTTGGCCTCACTAGCTAGAGCCCTCATCATTAGGGTCTTGCCACAGCCTGGTGGACCGAAAAGGAGTATGCCCTTAGGAGGTCTGAGACCGTAAACTTTAGCCAGGTCCTTGTTCTTCAGAGGAAACTCCACATATTCCCGTATCTCCTTCTTAACATCTTCGTAGCCTCCAATGTCGTTCCAAGCTACCTTCCTCTCCTCATCGTCCCTCTTCTTAGACCTGGCTTGAACCTGCGATGCCTTATCGCTCGCGTTGAAGTTGGTAGTAAATCTTTTAAACAGTCCCATAAGTATGTACATTATTATCCCTAGGGATATAAAAAGGATTATCATTGTCAGCTGATAGTTCATTTGCCCTTGTGGAGTCTCTCATTCCGTGTATATAAGCAGGCGTAAAGGAAATCCGAACTTGGCTGATTGAAAACAACACGTTCTACTTTAAACTACTTCCCACAGGGGCGTCTCCTCGAGGAAACACGCTCTTTTACCCTCAACTCGCCGGGATTAACCTAGTTTTAGTAGTAGTTATTTACAGCAGTTGTTAGATTTTGCCTTGATTACAGGGCGATATTTAAGGGAAAGTCCCATAACTACTGTTATTTTTAGATTTCCGTTGATGATAGGACGTCAGTTAAGGGGAAGTCAAATAACTACTGTTTGAGGTGTAATTGGAAAGATTGAAGGTGGCGAAGAGTCATGCCGTTGACAACCGCCGAAAGAGTGCTATAACAAACGAAGATGCATAGCCTACTGTTCACGACGGTGGGGTGGGATCTCATCTCACATTCATGACTTTCCAGCCCTCATGTCGTTGATCACCCTCATAGCCGCGTTAAATCCCGGGGCCCCTGTCACCCCTCCTCCTGGATGGGTTCCTGAGCCACAAAGGTAGAAGCCTTTGACCGGTGTATTGTAATCGTACCCTGGGATGGGTCTGAACGAGTAAAGCTGGTCAGGGGTCATATCCAGGTGGAATATGTTACCTTCAGTTATACCGAACCTCTTCTCTATGTCGAGGGGAGTTATGACCTCATACCTTACAGGTTTGAAGTTGGGTGCATACTCCCTGATCTTGTCCATGGTGAGTTGATATATCTCATCCTTCATCTCATCGAGCCCCTGCCTGTACGGTATATATTGCCCGAATATGGAGAAGGAGAACTTCCCAGGAGGTGCTAGGGTAGGATCGACTGACGACTGAATATTTATGGAAAGCCAAGGTTCCCTGGAGAACCCTCTAACCTTGGCGTCGAGGTAGGCCTTCTCCACGTAGTCGACTGAGGGAAGTATCAGCTCAGAAGCTATGTGCTCTGGGGATAGAGACTTTCCATGACCGAAATCGGGCAACTCCTCTATGTAGCCCACGACCTTGAACGAAACTCCTCTTCCCTTGAGCGATCTCACCTTTCTCACGAACTCTTGATCCAGCTCGACTCCCTCCAACAGCTTCGTGAAGGTGAACCTAGGGTCTGCATTGGAGAGAACTACCCTGGACTCTACTACCTTCCCTCCCTTCAGTAAGACTCCCGTGACTCTGCCTCCCTTAACCAGTATCTTCTCCACTGGACTACCCGTGTAAACCTCTACTCCAAACGACTCCGCGGCTCTCCTCATGGCGGCGGTAACTCCGCCCATTCCACCCCTCACGTAGCCCCAGGCTCCCTTTATACCGTTGACCTCTCCGAGGACGTGATGGGCTAAGACGTAAGCAGTACCCGGCGTGGAAGGAGAGGCGTAGGTCCCGACCACCGCGTCCTCAACGAGGGCCGCCTTGACCTCGTCTGACTCGAAGAAGGTGTCCAGGAGAGAAGATGCGTCCTGGACTAAGGTCTTAAGTGCCTCCAAGAGGTCCTTGGGACTCTCCGTGCTGACAGACTTGAGGAGTGGGATTAAAGCCTCCAAGTCCTGTATGGAGGGGGGTGGGTTGAGCATTATAGTGTCGGCCAGTAGGTAGAATGGTTCCCAGAACTTGATCCACTTCTCGTAGGCTGAGGCATCTCTAGTGGAAAATTTTGATATCTCCCTCTTGGTTTTATCCACGTCGTTCCAGATATAGAGACTCTTCCCGCTCCCGAAAGGTACGAAGAGACCTGGATCCTTCGTGATGATTTCCAGCCCTCTCTCCTCCAGCTTTAGATCACGTATTATCTTTGGCCTCAGGAGGCTCAAAACGTAAGCCCCAGTGGAGACCTTTACCCCAGGCCACAACTCCTCAGTGACAGAGGCTCCTCCCACCACGTCCCTTCTCTCGAACACTGCCACCCTGAGCCCATTCATGGCGAGGTAGGCTGAGGCCACTAGACCATTATGTCCTCCCCCCACGACGATGACGTCATACATGGTGATCCCGTCACTCCTTTGAGGTGAAGTGGAGTACCACCGACAGCCCAACAGCCACTGCGGTGAGGCCCATGGCGAAGTAGGCCATGAACACCAAAACTTCAGGGATAGTCATCATCAAGATATCTTATAACGATCCTTTTAACACTAATCGTCATGGAACTTGTTGAACCTAACTATAACGAGAACCTGTACAGCCTGGGATGTGGGATAGCGAACTGGTTGGGAACGAAGGTGGAGTGTCAAAGGAGGATAGAGGTATCAGCCAACAGACTTGTCCTACTACTCTTGGACGGCTTCGGTTGGAATATCATGAGCCAAGCCCTGGGGGAAGTCAAGGAGGCCAGGAAAATTCACAGCGTCTTTCCCTCGACCACCTCCACCTCCCTGACGACGTTGTTCACGGCAAGGGTCCCAGGAGACCACGGGGTTCTCGGCTATAATACTTTCGTAAAGAGACTCGGAGGAATAGTGAACAGCCTCAGGTACACGCACCCCTCCTCAAATATAAGGGACTCATTGAGCAACGGTGTTCCCTTCGAGAGCGCCTTTCCTAAAGCCAAGGGGTACTTATCCCAGGTGGAAAAGGGAACAGCGGTCGTTTTACCTCAGGGAATAGAAAACACCGAGTTCACGAGGGTAGTCCACGGTAAAGTGGAGGAGACAAGGACGTACTTCAATATCTGGGATGCAGGTAACTCGCTCACGGCACTCATGGGGAAAGGTTATAGGTTCATCTACGCCTACATTCCTGACGTAGATACGTTAGCCCACAAGTACGGACCTTACGATCCCTCGACTCTAGAGGCAGCCAGGGAGATCTTCATGAAGTTTTACTACGCTCTCAAGAAAAGGGGGGATTACACAGCCCTCATAACTGCGGATCACGGACTCATAGAGACGGACAAGGTGGTGGAGATGAGGGGGGAGCAGGAGCTCATGTCCCTGCTGGAGTTGCCTCCCTATGGAGACTCCAGGGCCCTCTTCCTTAAGTCCAGGTTTGACATGAAGGTCTTCCTCTCCCAGAGATACAACCTTAAGGTATATGCAGGTGAGGAGATACCTCCACTCCTGGGAGGGATTACCGACAGGGAGTATCTCCCCGACTTCGTGGCTGTACCCTTGGACAAGGCCTCCTATATCTTTGATTATAGGGAAGACGGAAACTACAGAAAGCTTAAAGGGCATCACGGGGGTCTGCTCAAGGAAGAGATGGAGATACCGTTGGTGATACTCAATGGTTGATTTCCTTATACCTTCATGGGAGGAGATAGAGGATAGAGTGTTCCAGATAGTTGAGAAAATGACCAAGGATGGCTTCTTCCCTGACGCCATAATAGCCGTACTGACGGGAGGTGCAATACCGGCTAAGTTGCTCTCAGATATCTTGGACACCAAGAACATAAAATACGTGGACATCAAGTTCTACAAGGGCGTAGGTACAACGGAAAATAGGCCCGTTATTAAGGCTATTTACATCAACGACCTGGAGAACAAGAACGTCCTCATCGTGGACGACGTCTCGGACACCGGGGAGACGCTGGAGGCCGTGAGCAACGTGGTCTCCATGTTCTCGCCGAAGACGATAAGGACGGCAGCCCTATACGTCAAGCCTTGGTCGAGGAAGATACCAGACTACTACGGTGAGCAGGTAGGAAAGTGGATAGTCTTCCCCTGGGATAAATGGGACGTTGTCAGAAGTAACCCGGAGGTACCAGTGAGCGGAAAGGAGAGATACTTCAAAATTCGGAGTGCGTTGAAGAACGTCTAGAATATTATAGGCTCCCTGTACTCTCCCCAAACCTCCCTCAGGGTAGAGCTAATCTCCCCGACTGTGGCCCCTTTCTTTATGGCGTCGAGGACGTAAGGTACCATGTTGACGTTCTCCTTCTCAGCTACCTTCCTGAGGTTATTCAACGAGTCCCTGAACTTGATCTCGTCTCTATCAGACCTGTATTTCTTAAGCCTCTGGATGACCCTCTCCCTAACCTCTGGGTTGACCCTGAAGACCTCGGTGGTACCTATCCAGTCTGGCTCATACGACATGTTCACTCCCACCTTAACCATGTCCCCCTCCTCTATCCTCTTCTGGAGTCTGTAGGCACTCTCGGCTATTTCGGCCTGGGGGTATGCCCTCTCTATGGCCTTCATCATACCCCCCATACCTTCGATCCTCTCTATGACCTTCCACGCCCGCTCCTCTATCTCGTCGGTGAGCCACTCCACATAATATGAGCCGGCGAGGGGGTCTACAGTCTCGGTGACCCCGCTCTCGTAGGCCACGATCTGCTGAACTCTTATGGCTATTTTGGCTGCCTTCTCGCTGGGTAGTGCTACAGCCTCATCGTAAGAGTTCACGTGAAGGCTCTGGGTACCACCTAGGGCAGCTGCCAATGCCTGGATTGTTGTCCTGATTATGTTTATCTCGGGCTGCTGGGCTGTGAGCTCGGCACCTCCAGTCTGTGTGTGGAATTTCAGAGTCATGGAGTCCGGTTTCTTGGCGTTGAACATATCCCTCATTATCTTGGCCCACATCCTCCTGGCTGCCCTGAACTTAGCTACCTCCTCGAAGAGGTTGGTGTAACCGGCAAAGAAGAAGGACAACGTGGGGGCGAAGTCATCAACCGGTATACCTCTCTCGAGGGTCCTCCTCACGTACTCTATCCCATCTGCTAGGGTGAAAGCCACTTCCAGAACCGCGTCTGCACCGGCTTCCCTGATGTGATATCCGCTTATACTGATGGGATGCCACTTGGGCACATTTTTATATGAATATTCAATTATGTCTACAGCGTATCTCATTGAGGGCTCTGGCGGGTAGATGAAGTTCTTTCTAGCTATGTACTCCTTTAGGATGTCGTTCTGTACGGTTCCGTCCAGCTGAGCTTGGCTTATCCCCCTCCTCTCAGCGGTGGCAATGTACATGGAGAGCAACTCCATGGCAGTAGCGTTTATGGTCATGGACGTGGAAACCTTATCCAGGGGGATGGAATTCATGACCAGGTCCATCTCCTTCCAGTGGAACATTGAGACTCCCACCACTCCCACCTCCGTATGGGCAAGAACGTGGTCTGGATCCAGTCCCAGCTGAGTGGGGAGATCGAAGGCCATACTGAGCCCGGTCTGGCCCGCTTCGAGAAGTTTCCTGAACCTGAGGTTTGTGTCCTCTGAAGATCCGAAACCTGCGTACTGTCTGATTGTCCATATCCTCCCTCTATACATGTTGGGATAGATCCCCCTAGTGAAGGGATAATCGCCGGGGAAGCCTATCTTCTCCTCGTAATCACCCTTGACGTCCAGGGGTGTATATAACGGTTTGACCTCAATTCCTGAGGGCGTGATGAACTTGGACTTCCTCTCCTTTCTCTTGGAGAGCCATGTAGCCAAAACCTTGTTCTCCCATTCCTTAACCCTTTCCCCTGAGACCAAAGAGAATACCCTATATGGCTTTGTTTAAACGGTATATAATCTTTGCTTTTTGATCAAACTTTTAAAGTAAAAGGACATAAATGTCCCCATGAACACCCTGGGCATAGACCACGTGGGAGTAGCCGTGGACAACCTGGAGGAGGCCATAAAACTCTACACCGAAAAGGTGGGAATGAAGCTCGTGCACAAGGAGGATCTTCCGGACAGGGGGATAAGGGTAGCGTTCCTAGTTGGAGACGACGGAGTAGCTGCGGTGGAATTGATGGAGCCCATGAATCACGATGATCCAAATAACACCGTTGCAAAGTTCATTAAGAGTAAGGGACAAGGAATGCATCACCTCGCAGTAAAGGTGAGGGACATAAGTGAGAGCCTTAAGGAGATGGAAGCCATGGGTATGAACCTAATTGACAAGGGCCCTAGGAGAGGTGCTAGAGGGCACCTAGTAGCTTTCGTTCATCCGAAGAGCGTCATGGGGGTGCTCCTGGAGCTCGTTCAAGAGGCTCATCATTGAATTTTATGGACCCTTACCAGGAGAACCTCGTCGTTAGTAGATCTATACAGTGTAAGTATTCCCCTCTAACCCTCTGAGTAAATTTTAAATTTTCTTAATCAAGTATTTAAAGTGGGATCTACAATGCCCACGAAGAGAAGGGATATATTTAGTTACTTCGACGACCTCATCAAACAGATAGAGGAGGAGTTTGAGGAGATGGAGAGGGAGTTCTTTAAGGCAGCGGAGAAGGGACAGGTGAAAACCTATGGCCCCTACGTCTACGGATTCAAGGTAACTCTAGGTCCTGACGGCAAGCCCATAGTTGAAGAGTTCGGAAACGTCAAGAGACTGGGTAACAGACCACTACTCAGCGACGAGAGGGAACCCTTGGTGGACGTCATAGAGAAGGAAGACACCATCAGGGTCGTGGCTGAGGTTCCAGGGGTTGAGAAGGACAACATCAAGGTAAAGATAAACGGCACTAACCTGATAATTACCGCGAACTCCCAGGACAAGAAGTACTACAAGGAGGTGGAGCTGCCTGCCCCAGTGGACGAGAACTCCGCCAAGGCTAACTACAAGAACGGAGTTCTTGAAGTAATACTCAAGAAGAAGGAGTCTACTGCTGGAAAAGAGATAAAGATCGAGTGACCTTAGCCTTATTGTTTTTTATGAAGCTCGTTCCTGAAGGATCATCTATTACCACCCTGAACCTTGTTCTACCGTCCATAGCGAGCTCGATTTTTTCGCATCCCCCCTCACAGATCCCTCCAACACTGTCCCTGACTATTTCCAGCAGTCCTCTCACGGTAGTCAAGTTACCTTGGGAGGCCGACGCGGGCTCTATCTCCACTCCCAACTCAGGTATGTTCACCGAGGCGAATGCCGACCTATAAACGAGGGACGAGAGGTCCTCCTCGCACTCCACGTCCAACTCTATCCTTATGGGTTCCTGAGTCTCGTAGGGTTTTACGTCCCTCAGTCTGAAGTTACAGCTTTCGCACTCCCAGTTGGAGAGTACCAGCTTGCCCACTTGGGGTGTTTCGTAGAGGTAATCCTTTGCAGACAAGGTCTCCTTTCCACAGGCTGGACACTTGAGCCTCTCGTTCATGATTAGTATTGGCTCCATGGCTATCAACCAAAGCTTATTTGGTAGAACCGCACATTATATCGCAGAGCGATTCGGAGATATGAAATTCCCACGGGAGAGTGAGATAGGAAAGATAGAATATAAGCTTATTCTGGCCGATCTCCGTGAGGACAGGCTCCAACAGCTTGCTTCGCAGATGAAGTACAGAATTGAGGAGGGAGGAGGAGAGGCCATATACGTAGTAGGGGTCAGTGACGAGGGGGACGCCATAGGTCTCTCCAAGGAAGACCTACAGGAGACGCTAAACTCCATAGAGAGAATAGCCTCAATGATAAACTCCAAGGTAGCTCACAAGAGGATAGTGGAGTTCAAGAAGGGACTTTACGTGGCTGAGGTGTTAGTGAGGTTTCAGAGGGATAAAGTTCCCATCCAGGTGAATGTGGCCGTCATGGGCCACGTGAACGCCGGGAAGAGCACGCTCACCGGCACCCTAATCTTGGGCAAGCTAGATGACGGGAACGGTGCGTTGAGGAGCGCCGTGGCCAGATACCTTCATGAGGTGATAAGCGGGAGAACCTCGTCAATTACCATGAGGTTATTGGGCTTTAACGAGAGGGGCGAAGCAGTGAACCCCGCGTGTAGGGATCCCCTGGACGAAGCTGAGGTGACGTTGAAGAGTTCCAAGACAATCAGGTTGATCGACCTGGGAGGACATGAAAGATACCTCAGGACGACTCTAAAGGGACTCCTGGGATACGAAGTTGACTACGTGATGCTGGTGGTGGGAGCAGACGACGGGCTGAGCATCATGGGCCGAGAACACCTGGCCGTGTCCGCAGTGCTGAAGTTCCCCATATTTGTGGTGATAACTAAGGTGGACAAGTTCCCCGATGAGAGAGTGAGGGAAGTGATCGGACAAATAAAGGATGTCCTGAAGATACCGGGCATCAACAGGCTAGCCATGGAGGTAGACGACGAGGGAGATGTGCTCAACGGAATAATAGGGATCAGGTCTCTCAGAGTAGTACCCATATTCAAGGTCTCCAACGTGACCGGGAAGGGACTGAACCTCCTCCTCAGGTTCATGAACATGCTGCCTCCCAAGAGGGTCAAACCTGAGAGGTCCACGTTAGTCTACTTAGACGAGATATACAACGTTCCAGGAGTAGGCACAGTGGTTCTGGGCTCGGTGATAAGAGGAAAGGTATCAGTGAACGATCAACTTTTCGTAGGGCCCACCAAACTCAGTGAATTCATAGAGGTGAAAATCAAGAGCATTCAGCTGAACAAAGTCTTCGTGGAAAGCGTCGGAGAGGGATCTATAGCCACCTTCGCCCTTCAAGGGGTAACCAGGGAGAGCCTGAGGAAGGGAATGGTTTTGACTAAGAGCCCTCCTAAGGGTATAAGGAACTTCTGGAGTAAGGTGATAGTCCTTCACCATCCGACGACCATAAGGGAGGGGTATGTGGCTACCATGCACCTCTACACCATCAGGCAGGCCATAAGGTTCTCCAAGATCTCAAAGGGTGTTCTCAGATCTGGGGACAGTTCAGACGTCGAGATGTCGTTTATGTTCAGACCCGAATACGTTGAGCCCGGCCAGGTCTTCGTCTTCAGGGAAGGAAGAACCAGAGGCTTGGGAATAATAACCAGAGTAGAGTGACGAGAGAGTGGAGTTTGTCACGAGATTTCATTAATTGATGCCAATCCTCAGCCCTTAAGATTCACCGGAGTCTGGGAGGACCGTTCCTATCCCCCTTAAGCGTGGAACTACTCATAAGGGCTGGATGATGGGGAAACCCGCACATCTTGAGGTTATAGCCACACTTTTCAGGAAAACCCATCCACATCCAGTCTGACTAAGCCGTGGCCAACAGTTTCAGATAAACCGTAAAGTTTATATCATTTCATCATAAACTCTTATATGATGCTGAGACATAAGGAAGTCCGCCAACGCTTAGGAATATCCTATGCAACACTCAGAGAATACATAAAGAAGGGATAAATAAAACCAGTACTACAGAGCGGGAAGTGGAGGTTCAGGGAGGATGTAGAGAAGTTAATGGGTATTGTTAGAAAGAGGAAAGTGATACTTTATCCTAGGGAGCGTGGAGGCGTTCCTCAGGCTCTCGAGCGCCCTTTAGGCGGACCGCCGGGGCTGATGAAAATCTTTAAGTTACGTTAAAGTCCCATAACTGCTGCGTAGAGTAAATTTCACAGCTTATCGAAACTGTTAGCAAAGGCGTTAAGCCCCTCACGTCCGTTAACGTTGAAGGCGTTAATGTCCTGGAAGACCTCAGTGCCTCAGGAGACCCAAGAAATTGGGTAGTGCGTTACTTAGCGTTTATCTTCGAGACCGTACAAGAGATTATCTGCCTTGACACTCGCTCGGCTTCTCTACCTATAGTATTCTGAAGCACCTTCGCTAAAGCTCCTGAAACGTCATAATCTGCAGACCACTTAAGCTCGTTGTCTCCGACCTCAACTATCGTCTTGATAACTAGTGTGAGTCCTGGCCCAAGGACCTCCATCAGGTTGGTGACCTGTCTCTCTGTTACCTTATGTTCCTTAACTTCCCCGCTCAATTCGACCCTCATGGGACCTATGCTGGCCTCCACTAGAAACCTTCCGCTCTCAATCCTCCTCACTCCGGGAATACATTCCAAGAGATTCCTGTAATCGGAAAGGAATGTCATCGCCTTGTCGTTGTCTCGAACCTTCTCTACGCCTCCTATCTTACTCATCTAGCTACACCCTAAGTTCTCCTACGCGAATTACTGTATTTCATTTTCTCGAGGCTTATATAATTTTAGGACGTAGTTTAAGTTCCACGATCTCGACGTTTCTGTTGGATTTAAGGGTTGAACATCCTCTGTCCTCATCTTACCTCAGGTGAAGGAGTGGTTGTCGGAACCTTGTGTATATCTGACCGAGACTTTAATTCTCCTCTTCCTAGGAATTGTTCCAAAATGGGAGTATATGACTTAATCCGTAGGTAGAAAAGATTTCCCGTCTGATGAGTTTCTGCCCTCAGCACTCCCTGTCCATTCAAACCTTTTTATCCTAAGATCGGGTCTCTCAACTCCTCGCTCTGAAACGGCTGTGTGAAGATAGAGTTGGACGGGAATCTAAATCCCGCGATGAAGAGCTTAGACTGTAACGCTTCTACGTAACTACTGGTTATTTTTAATCATCTAAATATCGTTTTGACAAGTTGTGTTTATATGGTATCGCCGAAGTAGTCTTTATTCATGATCTCCCTAACTGATGACGGGCACTGCTCACGAGGTTTGGGGAGTGATAAGAGTGTGGATGGGAGGGTATTGAAGTTTCCCTCGACTAGCCCCAATGATAAGGGTGACCGTGTATGATCCCTCAAGAGGGGTGCCCGTGGTGGAATTAGAAGTAATTAAAGAAGGTAAGTTACGCCACGGGTAAACACTACCTCCGTCACTGGCCCATATAAACTATATAACTCTCGGTGTTCTATATTTTCCATATGCATTATCCTTAAATAAACATACTGAAGTTCCTCCCTTATGGAAAAGTCACGTCTGAAACCGGCTAAGGTGTTTCTGGTCTCCGTGCTCGTGTTTTTATGCTGATCTCCCTACCTATCATCCCCACGGTCCAGTCCCAGACACAAGTGACCAAGACCCCCATAAAACACGTTGTGATCATCATCCTTGAGAATCACGCCTTCGACAGCCTGTTCGGGGTCTACCCCTTCGGTTTCCCAGAGATAGTCGACAACGTGACCCTCTCCGTAATGAGGCCTGTAAACTACATCTACAATCTCTCACT
>Ga0081474_122126_pt1 | contig 41677 bp, 37 predicted proteins | sample OneHunmetagenome_2_FD_70978 | JGI IMG/M metagenome (GOLD analysis project Ga0081474, IMG submission 70978) | Ferrous microbial mat communities from One Hundred Spring Plain, Yellowstone National Park, USA v2 (version 2) | ecosystem: Environmental > Aquatic > Non-marine Saline and Alkaline >... | reverse complement strand
GGTTAACTAGGGTAATGTAAACCACCTCCCCAACCCTAAACTTACCCTTATCCACATGAACAATGCATCTACCCATTCGGTTACTATGCTTAATTAACCCTATTTAAACCCAAGCACAACTCCAGCTTTGCGAACTTCCAACTCCAATCATTAATAATATTTCCTAGACCTTCTGTGAAGGCTACCTTTCACCAGGGCTAGAGCATAGTCGTAAAAGCTGTAACACCAGGCCTTGGTTTACCATAGAGATTAACATCAACAACCTGTGGTAGTAACACCGCGATTGGTTGATCAGGCAATGCAGTCTCAGTCTCAACATTACCAACACCCTAACTAATAACACCAAGGCCGTTAATCATAGTTGTGTGAGTCCATGCAAACCACCGTGTCGAAATACGTAAGTCTCTCGTTTTGACCTAAGTCCTCCGTCATCACAACCCTGGCTATGTGCTTGAGGTGTACCTGGTGGATAATGCCGGTGCCCAGCAGGAAGACCCTGAAGTTCTTAAAGGCGTTCTGAGCCCACTTGAGAAACTCATACCTCTCTGCATTCCTCTGAACCTCAAGCTTAATGTTTAGTCTCAATGCATCAGACCTACCCCAGTAATCGGCTTGTACATTGTGGTCTATGATTAAGTCAATTGGGACTTGCGGGTTTATTACCTTGGGGTCAATACCGTACCTACTCACTATCTCCTTCATGACAGCCGAATCCACGAGTGCAGGCACACCAGTGTAGTCCTGCATCAAGACCCTAGCCACCTTGATAGGTACCTCCTTGGCACCTGGGTTCCTTGGATTCCAATGTAGCAGGTTCTCGATATCTTCCTCGGTTATGGCTTGACCATCGAAGTTTCTGAGCATATTCTCTATAAACACCTTAATCGTGTATGGGAATCTTGCAATGTTAAAGCCTGCTCCCTCAAGGGCTCTTAATGAGTAGCAACGTACCCTAACACTCCTGACCTCCATCATGTTCAGGGTATTCCATAGATTAGATAGGGTATTGAACACGGTGGGGTTAATCATTATAATTTTTTTAAATTACTTACTTTACAAACCTAATAAACCTAAACCATTAGATTAACCTTGCCAAGTCTCATGGTCAGGCTTTCACTAATTTCTGAAAAATAAAAACTTTATAGAGTTTAAGTTTCAATTTTAATCAATGGATAAACTCCATGGACGCTTCCTCTAACCCCTTATTAGCCGTCTCTGGAACAAACAGCACTGTTAATGCCACGCCGATCAATGACACAGCACCTAGAAACACATACGCATAGGGGCTATTAGCAGCTAGTAGGGCTGGTAGGACAAATGTTGTCGTCAATACACCAAGCCTTCCACCAAGGACGTTTATCGCCTGACCTATACCCCTCACCTTTGTTGGTGATAGCTCAACCCCATGCGCACCAACAGCCACTACAGACCCTGGGCCTACCTGCCCAAAGAACTTGGCTAGGCTAAAGAGTAGGATCCCTGATATCACGCCTATGAGGCTTGCGTGCATTAGGTAGGCGAATACGAAAAACGACGCAGCCATGCCTCCGAACCCCACTGCCTGGAGTACCTTACTGCCTAGCCTGGGTTGGGTAAGCCAGAATATTAGGGCGCCTAGGTATGTAAAGCCAATACTGATGATATTCATCAGAGCTGGGTTGTTGTAACCAATAATATTGGCTATGTACGATATGAAGAAGCCCTGCCCATACGCCGGTATATCGAATAAGTACCATAACGAGGCACCCAATAGCATATAGGGTATGTAACTCCTTAGCAGCTCACCATAGCCTCTATCATCTGTTCTCAAGGTGATGTCTGTGCCTACGTCAGCCTTGAGAACCTGCCTAACCACCTTTGAGAATTCCTTTACGTCACCGGCTATCCTGGCTAAGTACCTAGGCGTCTCGGGAAACCTCCTCCTTAGGTATATCACAATCAACGGTGGTATGGCCCCTGACGCCAGCATTACCCTCCAGTAAAGGTCACTGTTAAGGAAGCCCTTGAACATAAGGGCTAGGAGACTAGCCACTAAAGCCCCAAACACCCAGAAGCCCCCGAAGCCGATTGCTAATAGCCTACCCCTATCCCTCGCATTAGAGTGCTCGGCAACCATCATTGGTGATAACACATAATCGGCACCAAGCCCTATGCCTATCATGAACCTAAAGATCGCCAGCTCAACGAGGGATTGGGCTATGAACTGTAGGCCAGCGCCTATTGACATTAACGCAACATCAACACCATAAAACCTCTTCCTCCCTTTATTAGCCAAGTAACCAAAGACTGGTGCACCAATTAGGAATCCAAATATTGGTAGTGCGTTTAACCACGTTGCCCAAAATACGCCTATTGATGACTTTATATTACTTATGCCGAAGGACGCGAGGAGCGGTGTAAGTACGAGACCGAGCATTGTTAGATCATAGCCATCCGTAAACGTGCCCACCGCAGCTACCAGCATCATCTTTATGTGGTGCCACCTGAGCGATACCTCATCAAGTATCTTAAAGGGGTTGCTCATACCTATCAGGCTGCCCGTGGAAGCCCTTGCTCATAAGGCTTGTGCATGTAAAGTATTAACCCTATATTGGATTACGATTAGGTATACATGATTTAGAATTGTAAATATAGGACCATATATTATGCAGCGTTAAAGTTCTTTAGATATTCATTGGCATTTCACTCAATATAGTGGCTTATTCCCCAATCATCATTTTCTCCTCAGCCGTAACCTCCTCCTCAGAATCCACATGCAATTTCCTGATTTGTATTCCATCTAGGGTTAGCAATGCCATTTTGACTGATGCTCCATCCTCACCGAACCTGGTTAGGTACCTTATGAGTACCTTGTTAGCTATAACTATGCCCACGCTTTGAGTTTTTGGCTATAGTGGATGCATCATCTTAAGCATGTGCTCTGTTTTAAATAGGCTTAGGGTAATGGGTCAGTGTAGTATGGTTCCTTCGAATAGGCGGCTGAATGGGTGGATGATTGCCCTAATGCCGTACAGCATTGCCATAGGCCCCCTAGGCACATTGCTGACGCTCGAAATAGCCTCCCTAAGGGGGAGCCCGGTTGATGTGAGTTACGCCATGTCTGCTGGCTCAGCGGCGGGTGTCATTGCGCCATTGATGTGGGGCTTCCTGCTGGATAGGTATGGTGGGAGGAGGGTATTAGCCCTCGGCTTCCTCGGGACATCAATATTCATGCTAGCCCTAACCTACGTAAACGCTATTCCACAAATTTCATTATTCTACGCCGCGGCCTCATTATTCTCATCAGCGGTGGGCATCTCAACAAGCCTAATGGTAATCAGCTCCTCAAGCAAAGACAAGTGGAGTGAGGGATACTCCAGGTTAAACTTCATTAGTTCACTAGGATACCTGATCGGCGACCTAGCTGCTGCAGCATTATCAAGCATACTCAGCATCAGACTCATCATACTTCTCATGGGCCTACTCCCCACCGCCTCAACGGCATGGCTAATGTTAACCATGCCCTCTGAGGGTAAGGTAACTAGGCGAAGCGGAGGGTACAGGCAGATTAAGAGGGTGGTGAACACAGGTGACTTGGCCTACGTATTCACGCTCTACACTGCCCTCATAGTGTTCTACGTATCGTCAGGCATATTCAATACGCTTTACCCATACGGCTTAAGGGAGGGTGGCCTTTCAAAGACGTGGGTCATGTTGATAATATCGGCTGGTTTAGGCGTCCAAATACTGGGCTTTAGGGTAGCGCCACTTATTATAAGGAGGCTTGGTGGTGATGCTAAGGCTGCATCAAGGTCGCTGATCCTGAGGGGCTTATCATATGCGTTAATAGGTTTAACATCATCAACGCCAAGTAGCCTAGTAATAACGGGGTTAACGCTATACCCATTAGCAGCCGGCATAGCCTTCTCAACATTCTACACCGCATCCAGCATCATGGTCTTTGAGAGGCTTAACCATGGGGAGGAGGGTAAGGGAATTGGGGTTTATAACGTCGTCACAGGTTCAGCATACTTAACCGGGTCATTTGCCTCAGGCTACTTGGCCAGTGCCATTGGTATTGGGCAAAGTTACATCGTGGCTGGGGTAATGCTACTGGGTTCGGCATACCTGTTCAACATGGTTAGTGAAGGAACAACTAGCGTGCTTGAGGTGGCTAGGCTTAGGAGTGAAGGCTAGGTTCATGAGTGTAGCTTTAAAGTCCACTACCACGTTAACCATGTGGTTGGCTTCCTAGTCATTTCAGATGACTTAACTGGGGCTAATGGAGTAGCCGGCATGATGGCTAAGCACTGTAGGACCATTGTGGTGGATTACAGTAAGCTGAGTGCAATTGGCGGCTTTAACGCTGGTTGCATAGTTGTCAATACTAGGAGTAGGATGGTTAACAGTAGTGATGCTGAGACTAGGGTTAGGGCTGTGGTTGACTACGCCTCATCCCGTGGGTTGAGGATTGGGAAGAGGATTGACAGTGCATTAAGGGGTAACCTGGTGGGTGAGTTGAGGCCGTTGCTTAACAGGGTGCTGGTGGTAACCGACACCATACCTGAATACGGCAGGTATACTGAAAACGGCTACACCGTAATGGGCGGCGCCAAGGTTAACATATTGGAGAGAATTAACCATAGGGCCAGGGTGATGAACCTTAGTGAATTCATTAACAATGCACGTGAGCTTAATGGGGTTGTGGTTGTTGATTCAAGGAGTCACGATGACTTAACGTTAATTGCTCAGGTGGTTAACAAGTACGGTTACGTGCCGGTGGATCCGGGCCCCCTCAACGCGAAGGTTAGCGAGTTAACCGTGGGCGCCTCACCGGTTAGGCACAGGGCATGTGCCAATAGCGTGCTTTTCATAGTTGGTAGTACTCATGAAAACACCATTAGGCAGGTTGAGAGGGCTAGGGAAGCCGGCATTAGGGTAATTAACCTAAACGATGTTAAGAACACCCAGTGGGGTGGTGGCGACCTGATAATTAAGTTTGACCTACTTAGGGATATTGAAATGGTTAATGAGTACTTAGTTAAATTAGCCCTAGACTTCGACGCCGTGATACTTAGCGGTGGCGAGACCGCAAACCTCATACTAAGCATCGCCGATGCCAGTTACATTGAGGCCGTTGGTGATGTTGCCCCGTTAATAGGCATTGGTATTGTTAGGGGTGGGTTGCTTGATGGAAAGGTCATTGTGACTAAGGGGGGTTTAATAGGTGATGATGAGGTGTACCTAAGGATCAGGAACTACCTCAGGGGACAATGCTTTTAAACTAAACATGCAACTTTATAAGTGTGAATGTTAGGGTAGGTGTAACGCTCGGTGACCCAGCGGGGGTTGGCTATGAGGTAGTGGCTAAGGCCCTTCCCAAGTTAAGGGGGCTGGGCATCGAATTAACGTTAATAGGCAACCTGGAGCACTTTAAGAGGGTGATAAGCATGCTTAAGATTAATGAGGCTGTCCTCGATGGTGTGAGGCTCATTGACATACCGGGTGGCCCCTTTGAGTTCGGTAAGGTTCAGGAGGAGGCTGGTAGGGTCTCCCTGGAGAGCGTGATTAAGGCCGTTAACTTGGCAATGGCCGGTGAGGTCGATGCCATAGCCACTGCCCCAATAAACAAGGAGGCTTGGTTTAGGGCTGGTTCAAGCTACATAGACCACACGACCCTCCTACAGGCTTTGACGAAGTCAAGGCTATCCCTAACTGTCTTCGAGACGAGGAGGCTCAGGGTAATGTTCCTAACTAGGCATATGCCCCTAGCCGAGGCCATTAGGGATGTTAAGAGGGCTAACGTGCTTGAGGGGATAATAAACGCCAACAGGGCCCTTAAGGCACTTGGGGTTAGAAGGGGTAGGATAGCCGTGGCCGCCTTAAACCCACACGCAGGTGAAGGTGGCTTACTTGGTAGGGAAGAGATTGATGAAATAGCCCCAGCGGTCGAGGAGGCTAGGGTCAAGTACGGCATTGACGCCCATGGCCCAATACCAGCTGACTCAGTCTTCTATCTGGCGGCTAAGGGCCAATACGATATAGTGCTGTCGCTTTACCACGACCAGGGGCACATAGCCGCTAAGATGTATGACTTCAGGAGGACCATCAGCCTAACCCTAGGTCTACCATTCCTGAGGACTTCAGTTGACCATGGCACAGCCTATGATATAGCCGGTAAGGGTGTAGCTGATGAGACAAGCATGCTTGAGGCCATTAGGAAGGCCGCTAAGTATGCACAGCAGTATAAGAAAAGGTGGAGGAGGGTCTTCGGTGAGGTTAACACCCAGCCGTGAAGCAACTCTCCATCAACTGGGCGTACACTTTAATGTTAACTCGTAGTTAAGGCTACATTCAAGGCCATAATATACTATAGTTTGAGAGTTTGAGCTAAGTTTACGCTGATTGCTTGAGCACCAGTATGCCCCTGGGATCCTTAACCCTAGGCGTGAGCGTTTCCCATATGGTAAATGAGTGAAAACCATCCTCAGGACCCACGTATACCAGTGCGGCATCAGCGCCAATTGCCAGGTCGATAACGGATCCATTGATGGACATCAGTAACGCAGTATCATCAGTCAACTGAGGTATTACAACCACATCTTTAACCAATGACTTAACCCTCGTTAACTCCATTACACCAGTCCTCTCAACAACACTCAATAACCTAGTGTACCTACCAGGGCTCACGAACAACACGTAGGGCTCAGGTACCGAGTCCATATAGAGCATATTAACAGCCCTAGATACCTCATCAACAGCGGAACCAGGCATCTCCCACGACGTTATCGTAACTCTACGCACCTTTGCATGGCCCAATAAATCACTAAGGATTGAACCATCCTCCTGATAGGCAAGCCTAATAGCGGCTTGATCAATGGAGGTTGAGTAAACACGTTCACCACGTGCCCTCGAGTACTCAACCTGCCTCTGCGATATCGTGAATTTAATACTCAACTCCTTGAGAGGTATTACCGTTCTCAAACTGCTTATCACCTTATTAACCACAACCTCCTCAAGAGTCACTGCGTCAGCACCAGGGCCTACTGGGTAAAGCTGTAAATACTTCCTAAACCTCCTAACACTATCAGCAACCTCCCTAACCTTACCCTCAATATACCTCAACTCCTCCTCAGTCAATGTCGATGACCTAACAACATCCTGCTGGGGCGGGTCGTTATTAGGTGCCTTGATTCCCGTTAATTCTTCAACCTCCTTAGACCCAGCCTTTAACTGCTCTACCTGCTCAGGGTCAATTGATTTAAGCAGGGTCAGGAACTCGCTGAAGTGGGTCTTCTCCTCCTTGGCAATATCCTCAAAAACCCTCCTAACCCTCTCATCATCAATCAACCTGGCTAGTTGAAGGTAAAGGTTAATAGCGTCAAGCTCAGCCATAATCGCAAGTCTCAATGCATCAGCAACCTCACCCTGACTAAACCTCCTATCCCTAACAATATCAACAGGATTCTTAGAAAAACCCACAACCAACTAGTGAACTATCCCTTTTAAGCTTTATGTTACTGTAAATCAAACTTTCATGTGAATGCTTATAACTTCCCACCTAAGCAATTGAATTATGGCTTCTGGTGTTGTTAGGTTGGGTTTTATAGGTGCTGGTAGGCGTGGTAGGGAGCTTATGGATGCTGCTAGGCGTGCTGGTGCTGTGCCTGTTGCTGCCTCCGATGTGAGTGATGATGCCTTAAGGGAGGCTTCAAGTAGGTTTAACGTTAAGGTGTATAGGGATGTTGATGCGATGCTTAGTGGTGAGAGGCTTGATGCCGTGGTTGTTTCAACGCCAGTTAGGATGCACGTTACCCATGTGATTAAGGCCCTTGAACACGGCTTGGATGTCCTTGTGGAGAAGCCAGTTACCTTAAGCATTGTTGAGGCTAATGAACTGCTCAAGAGGGTTAGGGGTAGTGACCGCATTGTGGTGGTTGGCTTCCAGAACAGGTACTCAGATGCTGTTAAGGCTGTTAGGGAGTTGATGCCGAGTTGTAATTCATCCATGTTCGCCGGTTACTGGTACTGGACAATACCACCAATACCCTGGTTTAGACGCAGGAGCGAGACCGGTGGGCAGGTTGTTGAGCAAGTCATCCATATGTTCGACATAGCCAGGTTCCTGCTTGGTGAAATCGAAACCATATATGCCTCCTACACTGAGAGGGGTAGGGATACTGAGGAGGATAGGGGGCTTGGCTTTGAGAATTGGGCAAGCTACAGCGTGGCCTTCAGGTTCGCTAATGGTGCTGTTGGTTCAATACACAGCACCTACGCACTTTACCCTGAACTTGGGAAGGAACTGCCCTTGGTCATGTTTGACGTTGTCTGTAGGGAGGAGTTGATTAGGTTCACTGGGTTTAATGAGGCTAAACTGTACAGGAGAGGTGGGGAGCCGTTAACGTTTAAGTCCAACGTTGACCCGACATTAGGCATGTTTAAGTCATTCGTACAGGCCGTCTTAACCAGGGATAAGAAACTGGTACCCACGGTCTACGAGGATGCCTACTGGAGTAACGTGACCGTGCTTGCCGCTAATGAATCAGCCTTAACGGGTAGGGTAATTAACATTAAGGATTACGCTAAGGGTGGTTCACCTTGAAGATAGCCACAGACCTATGGCATAGGAGGGGTTACGACATCGCCGGCGAGCTTAGGTTAATTAAAGACGCTGGGTTTGACGGTGTCGAGTTTACCTTCTCTGAGGCTAATGAGAATACACCAATGGTCTCGGATAGGGGTTACCTGAGGATTGAGCATACTGTTGATGATGCCAGGCTGCTGCATAAGGCTGCGGTGGATGTGGGACTTGAGGTTCATAGCGTCAGGAGTGGGTTACTTTGGAGGTACCCGTTAACATCACCCGACCCTGGCATTAGGGAGAGGGCTGTTGAAATAATCATGAGGGAGCTTGAGGCATGCAGTATTCTAGGGGCCACGGCACTACTGATAGTGCCTGGGGTTGTTAACGAGAACATCCCCTACGATGAGGCCTATAGGTTGTCCCAGGAGTCCCTTAGGAGGGTTGTTGGGAGGGCTGAGGACTTAGGGGTTACACTCGCCATCGAGAATGTATGCAGCAACTTCCTGTTAAGCCCCCTTGAATTCGCCAGGTTCATTGATGAGTTGGGTAGCCCAGTTGTCGGGGCTTACCTGGATATTGGCAATGTTATGGATTGTAGGTTGGGTTACCCACAGCATTGGGTTAAGGTGCTTGGGGGTAGGGTTAAGAGGGTTCATATTAAGGACTACAGTGTTAGCCTTAGGGGTATAGTTGACCTGTTTAATGGGGATGTTGATTGGCGTGCGGTGATGAGAGAGTTGAGGGGTGTAAACTACAACGGCTACTTAACTGCTGAGCTGCACCCATTCAACATGGCCTATGAACTCTACTTTAGGCAGTTGGCCGAGAGGATGAGAATGCTCATAAACCTTTAGGCATGGTGGGTGTTTAATGGGTAGGTTTGTTGGGGTTGGTTTAATTGGGCACGGTTTCATGGGTAGGGCCCATAGCCTAGCCTGGAGAAACATCACCCTGTTCACGGATAGCCCACTAACCCCGGTGCTTAAGGCTGTTGCAGGTAGGAGTGAGGATGCGTTGAGGGGGTTTGCGGCCAGGTTTGGGTTTGAGAGGTATTACACGGACTACAGGTTGATGATTAAGGACCCGGGCATAGACATAATCGACAACGTAACCCCGAATTACATGCATGCTGAGCCAACCATTGAGGCTATGGAGGCTGGTAAACACGTGATCGTTGAGAAGCCCATGGCGATGAACTCAAGGGAGGCTTACGAGATGGTTAGGGTGGCTGAGAGGACTGGTGTAATAAACATGGTTGCCCACAATTACAGGTTCGTACCAGCCATAGTGCTGGCTAGGCAGTTGATAGGCAGTGGTTCATTGGGTAGGATCTACCACTTCAGGGCCTTTTACCTACAGCAGAGTCTAGCAAACCCGGAGGCCCCCATGATGTGGAGGCTTAGGAGGGAGTACGCTGGATACGGCACCATAGCGGACCTAGGAAGCCACGTGATTGACCTAGCCAGGTACCTGATTGGTGAGGTTGTTAGTGTCAACGGTACGCTATACACCTTCAATAGGTTTAGGGTTAACCAGGCCACTGGGGTTAGGGAGGAGGTTAACGTTGATGAGGGCTTCACAGCAATGCTGAGGTTTGAGAATGGGGCCGTTGGGCTCATTGAAGCCTCAAAGTTGGCCACTGGGCACTACAACTCACTCATAATTGAGGTTAACGGCAGTGAGGGCTCCATTAGGTTTGACCTGGAGAGGATTAATGAACTCGAGGTTCACCTAGCCAAGGACGGTGAGTTAAGCGGCTTTAGGAGGATCCTGGTGACCCAAAGGACACACCCATATTTAAGGTTCTGGTGGCCGCCTGGCCATGTGCTTGGTTGGGAACACACCTTCACCCACGAGATCTACCACTTCCTAACCAGGCTTGCCGAGGGTAAGGACGTTGCACCTGAGGCAGCCAACTTCAGGGATGGGTTAAGGGTTATGAGGATTATTGAGGCTATAGCCGAATCCTCAGAGAAGGGTACGTGGGTTAGCGTAACTGACTAGGATTCAAACAAATCCCTGAGGTTTGACTCATAGTACTTAATGAAGAACCTGAGGTCCATTATTGGGTCTGAATTGGGGTCCTCATACTCAACCACAACCCAGCCATTGAAGCCACGACCCCTAAGGGTGGTTAGAATCCTCCTAATGTCCAAACTACCCTTACCGGGGACCTTAAACCTCCCAGCCACCTCACCCCAGTCGCTGGCTGGCTTAAACGGGCTTGAGTCATCCTTAAGGTGAATGTAACCAATCCTACCACCCCACCTCTCAATGAAATCATACACGTTGATACCGGCCACCGATAGGTGACCGATGTCTGGGTAAAGTTTAAACCTTGGTTCCGTCAGCTTCATGAGTAGGTTGATTTCATCCTCATTCTGGATTATGGTACCCCAGTGGTTATGCAGGCCAAGCTCAACATCATCACTCTTCTCAACCATAATGTTAATCAACTCAGCCATAGCCCCAATGTACCTCTCCTTATCCTCATTAAACAACCTGAACCTAGGTGGAGGACCAATTACAATGCTCCTCGCATTCAACCTAGCAACCCTACTCCTAATAGTCTCAAAGTCCCTTAACAGGAACTCATGCTCCTCCCTAAGGTAAAACTTAGCTCCCCAGTAAACACCAGCCAGGCTTAAACTAAACATGCTTAACCTACGTGCAAAACCCTCAACATCACCAAAGGCCGTTAAGTGGGCTTGATTAACCTCAACACCTCTAAACGGGGTTGAGTGAAGTAGCGCAAGGGCCTCACCCAGACTCAAGTAACCACCCCTAACAAGACTAGCACCGACCTGGATACCCAAACGCACATTAAGCTATAGTGATTGATTTTTTAACAATTACGGTTTGAGAATTAAAAAGAATAAGGAGTTTAAAATTTTAACTAAAGCCAATGCCTAAACAAATCACCTTCTTCTTAGTGCTATTAATGCGGCTACTGCTGCGACAACTATCACAATGACTACTATTCCAACAACCAGTGCTGTGCCTATTACCGGCTTGGTTACTGTGACTGTTGTTACTGCTGTCGTGGTTGATACTGCAGTGGTGGTTGCTGTGCTTGTTACTGTTGCCGTTGATGTAACAGTTGAAACAGCAGTAGTTGTAGTCGTGGTTGTAGTCGTAGACGTGGTAGTGGTAGTAACCGGGGTAGTGGTCGTTGTGGTTGTTGTGACTGGTGTGTACGTTGTGTGGAAGTATGAAGCCACACAAGCCTGCAACTCAGGATCAGGACTAGGCAAACCAATGAAAGCAGCATACTGAGGATACTCAGTCCAAAGACTACCATTAATAATAGCCTCAGCCAAAGGAGGAACAACACCCTGAGGCGCAAAGCCACCTAAAACAAGTATATTATTCAATTCTGCCATTATTCCTAATTGAGCCCATTGATGCATTAGATTGTACGCAACTTCAGTATACTTAGGATTTGTGTAAGGTAGACATGCCTTTATCCAATCCGCATCCACGACACTCTTAGGGTATGCTGCGGTTATTGACGCCACGGATATTTCAACGCCAGGAACATAGTATTCGTACCATGAGAACAATATCTTTATCAATTCTTCATACTCCTTACTTCCAGGTATTGCCGTCCTCATCGCATTATACCAGTTGGTTAAGTTGATGTAGCCGAATGTTGAGTTCACGCACCAAATAATGGTACTGTTCGGTACCGGTAAATCAGTAGTATACGGCTTACAGTACCAACCGACTATGTGATTATCCTGTACCACGGGGTATGCGAATGGCGTTACCTGGCCTGGCGCATTGCAGTAAACAGTATACACCGCTGGGTGTGTCATTGTGAATTCCACGTCATAAGAGACCCATAGTGAATTATAGCCTCCCTTATTTGAACCAGCAAAGAACCAATCTACCACTGCCGGTAGTTGGCAGCTGGATACTTGAGTTGAATATGTACCTGACTCAAGTGTTATTATCTTAGTTGGTATGCCAAATTCACTTAACTCTAATGCGGCAACCTGCGCCTGCGTAATCCAATTAACCATGTTGGATGATGCATACAGTGTTAATGTTAATGGTGTTCCGTTTGGTAGGTACCATTGACCATTCTTGTAATGCAAGCCAGCTGATTCAAGCAACTGGGCGGCGTAAGTCCAGTTAACAGTGTAATTAATCACAATGCTTCTAATACTCTCAGGGAAGGTCAAGTACAAACCAGGGGCAACATTAGGAGCTGGGGCTGGGACATTAATCCAAACGGGATACGTAAGCCATGGCGGGCCCCATGCCGCCGCAGCCTCAGACCTATTTATGATGTAGAGGAAGGCTTGCCTAACTTGGGGAATATTGAATGGGTAGTAATCTGGTATGGAGATCCCGAAGATTGATAAGTCAGGTATGGCAAACCAACCAAAACCAGGGGTACTATTTATGCCCTGTATGTACTTAGGTAGGCTAAATGCTATCCACTCTATGTAAACAGGCTCCCCCTTTAATATTGCTGCATATACATCGGAGGACCCAGGGTTATTCCAGAGGACAACCTCAGGGTAGTACTGCCAGGTATGGAATGGGAATATCTTATCCCATTCACTTAATAAGTTAGGTGGTACTAGTTTTAGTGTGGCATAGGTTGGCCCTATTGACACTAGGTAGTATGGGCTTAAACCCCAGTAAGGCGGATTAAACTCTGTAATGTTATCCTGGCCGAAGGTCCATGCCTGTGAGGCGTTCATGGTTTTAAGCTCCTCAACAATGGACTTCCAAACTGGCCATGGTGTACTTATTGTTTGAACTAGAATCCAGTACCACGCTGTCGGTGACCAGTAGTCGAAGTGTATTGATATTGTGTAGTTGTTGATGACTATGATGTCTTTGTCTGCGTTTTGTGGTGTTAGGTATGGGTAGAACCATCTGAAGGCCTTAACACCAATGTAAAACTCAGCGTAAACATCCCAGGCGGTGAAGGGTATTGTGGCTGAGCCATTAAACCAATATAAACCACGCCTAAGGTAAATGATTAACGTATGATTCTGAGGGAAAACAGTCCAATTCTCAGCCAAAACAGGCCACCACTGACCAGTGGGATCACTATAATCGGCAAGAGGCATGTAGGTGAAGATTGGCCATCCTACGTAGTTCTGTGGCGTATATGGATTCCACATTCTAGCCGCTGGATTCCAAAACCAGCTAAAGTACGCGGTCTCAAAGGTTGGATCTAATGTATTAGCTTGTGCGTGTACTATGCCGGTCATTACTGCCATGGCCACTGCAGCCACCATTATCGACGCCAGTACTAGTGCTCGTATACCCAGAGACATACTTTACACTCACCCTTCTGGTTTATAAACTTTATTGCATCAATCATTTTACACATATCAATATTTCCTTAGTTACTCCTAGTTGATTAATGCTGAATCTGCCATTGATTAATACTCCTCTTCACCTGACTAGTTAGGGCAATGTTTTTAAACTGGCTTATGTATTGCTGATCATGGTTTCGTATACTTGTGGGGATGTTTTGCTTGGTGGTTTGCCTCTTGGTGGTGTTGGTGCTGGTGGTGTTGAGCTTAATAACCTGGGTAGGTTGGTTAACGCTAGGTTTGCCAACAACTGGGCTTACCCTATTGGTGAACTTAGGGGTTTCCACATATTCATCAAGCCTGATGGTGAAGGGGGATTCTTCATGCAGAGGGGGGTTAACGTGCTTGGTATGGGTGGTAGGGTTATTGACTTAGTCTTCGAGGGTCGTTGGCCATTCGCATGGCTAAGGGCAAGAAAAGGAAACATTGAGGTTGAGGTGGAGGCATTCACACCAATAATACCAGGAAACCTAAAGGACTCAACACTACCAGCCTTCGCACTGGCGATAAGGGTCAAGGGTGCCAATGCCTTAGCGGCCGTTTCAATGCCCAATGTTGTTGGCAATAACATGATTGGTAGGGTTAATAGGGGTGTTGGTAATGGTATCATGTTCCTGAATAATAAGGCTGTTGAGACCGACCCAGCTAGGGGCAACATGACCCTGCTGGCTGATGGAAGCAAGTTCACCGTGGTCCAATACAACATTAACGCTAAGCCTGAGTACGCGCTTAAGGCTAAGACCTGGAAGGGAACCTTTGAGAACCCCGAGCCCTGGGCCAGTATCGACTCCGGTAAGGTGCCCAGTGGTGAGGAGCCCCATGAGTCAAGTGGACTTTGGGATGACCCAGCGGGCCTAGTGGCCGTGGAGGTGCCCAGTGATGGTGAGGCTAGGTTTGTGGTTTCCTGGTTCTTCAACGGCAGGTGGTTCCTGTACAACTACGACCACTACTACGAGAATTTCTTCAGGGATTCCCTTGAGGTCGCCAGGTACATTCTGGACGAGTACGGTAGGCTTAGGTCCAGCACCCTTGATTGGCAGGAGAGGTTAATTGACCCATCACTGCCTGATTGGCTTAGGGACGCGGTAATAAACAGCACGTACATCCTCTCAACAAGCACGTGGCTAACCAAGGATGGTAGATTCACAATCTATGAGGCACCTGAGGCGTGCCCATGCCAAGGCACATTGGCAGCCCTATGCTATGAGGCTGGTTCACTACCCATCGTCCTACTCTTCCCCGAGCTTGAGAGGTCGTTCCTCAGGCTTTATGCAAACGCCATTAGGCCAGATGGCTACGTTCCACATAGCCTAGGCATACACTCAATCGACCACGTGGAGGACGGCACCACCGCCCCACCTCCCTGGAAGGACCTTAACCCAACCTTCATACTGCTAGCCTACAGGTACTACAAGAGGACTGGCGACATCGAGCTGATTAAGGAAATATACCCAAAGCTTGTTAAGGCAATGGAGTGGGAGCTTAAACAAGACAAGGACGGCGATGGGGTACCGGAGTTAAGTGGTGATGGGGATACTGGTTTTGACGCCATGTCTGTTAAGGGTGTTGATAGTTACACAACCAGCCTGTGGATAGCTGCGTTAATGGCTATGGGTGAGCTAGCTAAGTTAATGAATGATGAGAGGATGGTTAAGATTGCCGAGGAGACCTTGGGTAAGGCTAGGAGGACCTACAGTGGGCTTTGGATTGGGGATAGGTTTAAGGCCTGGCAGGAACCCGACTTCGGCAAGGCATCGTTCCTTGGGCAGGTCTTTGGTGAGTGGTGGAGCCTAATGCTCGAACTAGGCCACGTCACTGATGAGGATAAGGTTAAGGCAGCCCTTAAGACAATCATCAGGGTTAACGGTGGTGCATCACCCTACACCACACCTAACCTAGTTGATGAGGATAGGGGGATAGTTGACTACAGCCCCCAGACGTCGTCATCCTGGCCTAGGCTAGTCTTCGCAATGATGGCCATTGCCAGGGAGCTTGGTGTGGATGGTTGGATGGAGGTTGTTAGGAAGGAGTGGGATAATATCGTTAAGAGGGGGCTTGTGTGGAACCAACCGTCGAGGATAGATGGGAGGACTGGTGAACCTGAGCCCAGGAGGTTCCTGGACCATTACATAGGCAGTGCAGCATTGTGGAGCTTCACGTACAAGTATGCATTGAGTAGGCTGAGGGGTTGAGGTGGTTGAATGCTTAAAAATACCACTCAGTATACTTTCCATGTCCACGATCCTCGAGGTTGAGCCGTATATACTTCACAGGCCCGGCGAGGAGGGTTCGGCACCCTGGGCCTCATATGTTCTGCTTGTTAAGGTGACAACTAAGGATGGTAGGGTTGGTTGGGGTGAGACCCTCAGTTCAATTAGGGTTAACTCGGTGGCTAAGATGGTTAAAGTACTATCCTCAGTGATGAGGGGTAGGGATGTGTTTAACGTTGAGGGTAATAGGCTTGAGTGGTATAGGCAAGACTTCAACATGCCCATATCCATAGAGTCCACGGCAGCTTACAGCGCCTTTGACATAGCCTCCTGGGACATAATAGGTAGGGAACTGGGTGAACCAATCCATAGACTGCTGGGTGGGTTAACTAGGGATAGGGTTAGGGTTTATGCCAATGGGTGGTATGAGGGTGCCCAGAGGCCTGAGGAATTTGCTGAAAAGGCCAGGGGGCTTGTTGAGAGAGGTTACACAGCCCTCAAATTCGACCCATTTGGCCAATACTTCGATACAATAGACGCCAGGGGCATTAGTGAGGCTGTGGAGAGGGTTAGGGCTGTTAGGGAGGCTGTGGGCGACTCCGTGGACATACTCATAGAGACCCATGGTAGGTTCAACGCTGAGTCGGCTATTAGGGCTGCGCAAGCCCTGGAGAGGTTCAACCCGCTGTTCATGGAGGAGCCCGTTCACCCAGAGGATATTGAGGGCTTGGTTAGGTTTAGGCAGGGCACTAGGGTTAGGGTTGCCCTAGGGGAGAGGGTTATCAATAAGGGTAGCCTAATCCAGTACCTGAAGCATGGCCTAGTCGACTACCTCCAAACCGACGTAGGCCGTTTCGGTGGGTTAACCGAGGCCAGGAAGGCAGCCGCCATTGCCGAGGCCTTCAGCGTCCCCATGGCCTTCCACAACGCCAATGGGCCAATACTACACGCCGCCACAATTCAACTTGACGCAGCCATACCCAACTTCGCCCTCCAGGAATCATTCTACGACCACTGGCCACAGTGGAAGAGGGACCTTATATATGACTCAATGCCCGTTGTGAATGGGTACGTTAAGGTTCCGGGTAAGCCAGGCCTTGGGGTTGATGCTAATGAGAAGCTGATTGAGGAGCTTAAGGTAAATGAAGCTGAGGTTAAGGTTGAGGGCGCATTATCATGGGCCGTGAGGGGGACTGTTAGTGGATAAAGTGCAACACGACCCCACTAGGTGATGCACCATAGCGCACAGTGGTTAAGTAATGCCAGGGGTGTTGACGCATTGAGAGATGCAATATTAAGTATTATTCCCTAGGCGATTTTTAACCGCCTTCTTCAAGTTCCTTTACCTGTTTGGCTAATTTTAGGAGTTCATCCTTCACATCTTGCCTTGGCTCCTGTGGTAGTGGTTTCCTTGGGTAACCAACTTTCCACCCAGCATTATTCATAATGTACTTAATCCTCGTCGGCGCGTCTGGGTGTTGCATCATTATGGAGCGCGCAATAGGTAGTATCCTTTCGTGAAGATACCTAGCCGTTTTATGATCATTCCTAAGTACCGAGTTGAATAGTCTAACACTTGTCCTTGGGAGTATCGTGTTCACTGCTGCTATTGAGCCGCTGGCCCCCATGACGAATGATGGGTATAGCATGTCGCTAATCGCCGTGAGAATTGGCACATCCCTAACCCTAATTAATAATTCACCGAGGGCATGAATATCGCCACCACTCTGCTTAACACCAACAATCACACGTTCCTTAGCCAGCTTCTCGAGAACATCCACACTTACGACGTTCCAAGGCACCACATTATAAACGATAATAGGCATCCCAGTCCTCTCATAAATCCTCCTGTAAAATAGATAATTGCTCTCATCACCAGCATTATATAAGTAGTGGGGTGGCGTCACCATGATGGCATCGACGCCGAGATCCTTAATCATCAAGGCCCTCCTAATTGCTTGGTAGGCTGAGTCGACAATAATACCGGCAATTACTAGGAAATTACTACCCCTCAATTCAACAGCAGTCTCAATGAGTCTTTTAAACTCCTCATCAGTCAGGGCATAGCCCTCACCTGTACTACCGCCAACAGCGACACCATTAACGCCAGTATTCCTAAACCTACGAAGCTCCTCAATAAATAAACCAAAATCCACCTCATCATCCTCATTGAAGGGAGTGACCACAGGAGGAATCACACCAAACAACCCTAAGCCAACGCCCATATGCATTCTTCATAAATGGATTTATTAATTTTCCCCTTGAAATGCCACTTGATTTTCAATCAAGGAAAGCTGTATTGAGGTTAGTAATTTGAATCTTATCACATACCCATGATAGGGATTCTTGGGTAAACCTCGTGAAACGATATCCAGTCCTGTTATGGATATGTCCACGGCTGTATGAGGGCATTATATGTCTGTATAACGTAAACCGCATTACCTTACTTCATTCCCCAGCAGACCTCTCATCATCGCAGCTCTACTAATCCTCGCCTTTAAGGTGTCTGCTCAAGGCGTCTAATTGTATACTATTCTGCATTAATTAAATAATATAAACCCTTAATCCTTACCTTCACTATGCAACGCCAAATCCCCGTTTACGAACCAGCCACAGGGGAGGTCCTTGCATATGTACCTGACATGAGCATTAACGAGGTTAGGGATGCCATAGATAAGGCTTATGATGCCTTACCCAGGCTTCAATCGATACCGGCCTACGAGAGGGCTAGGCTACTGATGAGGGTTGCGCAATTGATTAGGGGCCGCAGGGAGGAGTTGGCTAGGCTACTGACTAGGGAGATTGGTAGGCCTATTAAGAGCACTAGGCTAATAATAGAGAGGACTGCCAGGATTTACGAGTTAGCAGCCCAGGAACTACCCCACGTGTTAACTGGCGAATTCGTGCCCCTTGAGGCCTACGATTACCCACCTGGTAATGAGAGGAGGATAGCCATCGTTAGGAGGGAGCCCATTGGTGTTGTTGGGGCGATAACACCGTTCAACTTCCCGCCTGACAGCATGGCACACAAGGTAGCCCCAGCACTGGCAATGGGCAACACCGTGATCCTTAAGCCGAGCAGATACTCACCCCTAACCGAAGGTGAGATAGCCAAGCTGATAATTGAAGCCGGGTTCCCTGAGGGCTCAATAGTGGTGGTGACCGGTGACTCATCCATGATAGGGGATGAGTTCGTGAACAACCCTAAGATATCTCTAATAACCTTCACAGGCTCATCCAAGGTTGGGCTTGAGCTGGCCAGTAGGGCTATACTGAACGGTAAGAGAGTTATAATGGAGCTTGGGGGCAGTGACGCAATGATAATACTGGAGGATGCCGACTTGAATAGGGCTGTGCAGGCAGCCACGGTGGGTAGGTTTGACTATGCTGGTCAATTCTGCAACGCCACCAAGAGGGTTATAGTTAGGGAGGAGGTTTACGATGAATTCGTTAGGAGGCTCACCGAGAGCGTTGCAAGGCTTAAGATAGGGGACCCACTTAGCGAGGACACTGACGTAGGGCCCTTGATCAGTAGGGATGCCGTGGAGACAATGGAGTCCTTCGTTAATGACGCATTGAGCAGGGGTGGGAAGATAATCTACAGGGCTGGTAAGGTCCCCGATAGGGGCTTCTACTACCCACCAACCATACTTGAGACACCCTACGACGCTAGGGTTTGGGTTGAGGAGGTCTTCGGCCCAGTCCTACCCGTGGCCAAGGTTAAGAGTGATGATGAGGCCGTGGAGGTGGCTAATAGGACCGAGTATGGGCTGGATGCTTCAATATTCACAAGGGACTTCTCAAGGGCCTACAGGCTGGCCTCCAGGATTAAGGCTGGCACCGTATTCATTAACGATACCACTAGGTTAAGGTTTGATAACCTGCCCTTCGGGGGCTTTAAGAAGTCTGGGATAGGTCGTGAGAGCGTTAAGGACACCATGATGGAGATGAGCGAGGTCAAGGTTATAACCTACACCCTTTAAACCACCTCTCCTGAGGCGGTGGTCATGGAACCCAAGGGCACGATTAGAACACCTAGAGCTTATTAATGCCCTTTACGGCATCACCAGCGAGCTTACTTTAAATATGGGTCTAGGCAACGGTAGCTATGAACAGGTTTAAGGTGGCTATGGCTACTAGCCTAACCGCAGGCCTAATGATAATGGCTGTATTGGTTTTGATAGCCATCGTTCCACTTAGTTCGCTATTCCAGTTTCCGCTCATCCTATTGCTGGTGGTGTTGTGGGTGCTTGGGGTGGTTGCGTACAGGATGCTTAGTAGCGCTAGGTTAAGCTCCTCCAGCTATATACACAGGTACACGCCCTACTCACTGGCCTTAACCCTAATGTTCATTGTGGCCGGGGTTATGCACCGGTGGGTTGCCATGGGTGTACTTCTAATTGCTGGGTATTCCTTCGAATTAGTGGCTGGCTTCATACTTTACAATGACTTTAAGGCAATAACGGGGAGGGGTAACGCGTTGATGTTCCTGGTGGGCATAAGCTTATTCATACTCTCACTGCCATTAGCCATAATGAGAATTCCATGGCCTGCGGTGGTTGGGGTCCTGTTAAAGACCATCAGCATAGCCAGGGTTATCCGCAGCCCTAGGCCAAGTCCACCCATTAGGCAAACACCCAGGTTAGCCACTTAACGCATTCAGGCGTTGGCGTATTCATCAGTGATCAGTAAAGGGTGCATTCAACACGCTGATTGTAATCCTGGTAAAGGGTTTTAAGCATTAGCCACTTCACCAACCTGTGAACACCAGGGCCTTAATGATGGCTGTTAGGATTGGGTTGAGGGGGTTGGTGACCAGGAAGGCGATGACCATAATGACCATTATCGCCATAGCCACAGCAGTGGCGCTCCTAGTCGCCCTAGAGACCGTTACCTACGGCGTTAAGTACACAGTGGGGCTTGAGGTTAAGTCGATACTGCCCGCCGACCTAATGGTCTACACCTCATCAGCCATAATACCTGAGCAATTGGTCAACATGATCAATGGGTTAAGGTACGTGGAGTACGCTGCCCCGGCAATACTCACCGGCGCAATAGCCGGTGGACACCAGATAACCCTAATTGGCTTATCCACAGACTCATTAAGCTACTTCTACCCCCAGTTAACCCAGGGCTCACTACCCATTGGCAGTGATGACTGTATAATATCTCAGCAGTTGGCCCAGGCACTAAACGCCACCGTGGGTAGTTACATATACGTCTACGTTCCACAGGGCTTGACTGGGACCTACAGTGTGCTTAAGCTCAGGGTTTCGGGTATCTTCACCAGTATATTCGGTGGGTTGCTTGGCTTCCAAGTCTACATGGTCGTGGCCCCCCTAGGCTACCTCCAATCCCAGTTGAACACTGGGGACTTCGTGAACGTGATATTCATCAAGGTTGTCGGCGATAATGCAGCCATAATAGGCAGGTTGAACACGGCCATGAAGCAGTTGATCCCCGAGGCCCAGGTCTACGAGCAGCAGTCCATAATAGGGAGCGTTAATGAAATCGTTAACCTGATCAACGTCTTCTTCCTAATAGTCATAGTGCTCAGCGTGGTTATAGCGGGCCTAATAGTGGCCATAATGGTGTTGATAAACATTAGGGAGAGGAGGAGGGAGATAGGGATAATGAAGGCCATAGGGGCCTCCAACGGCCAGGTGATGCTCATATTCATAACCCAGGTCATAGCCGTCTCACTGATAGGTGGCTTAATTGGGCTTATTGGGGGTTACTACGGCTCAATACTAATGGTTAAGTTGATTAATTACCTAGGGTACAGCATCAACATAATCATTAGGCCAATGCCCCAGTTCTTCGCCCTAGGCCTAGCCACGGCACTGGGGACTGGGGTGGTGGCCTCTGTACCGCCGCTGATGAGTATTGTTAGGATTAGGCCGGCTGAGGTCATTAGGACCGAGTAGGCTAGGTTAAGGCTCCCTTAACCACCTCGGCTATTGCCCTAGCCAACGGTGGAGGTACAGCCTCACCAACCTGGTTAAACTGCGAGTCCCTACTGCCCAGGAACACGTGGTTGTCCGGGAACCCCATTAACCTGGCCTGCTCCCTAACAGTCAGCAACCTATCCTCGTATGGGTGTATGAACCTCACGCTACCCATGACTGTTGGGGCTGGTTTATTGGGGTGTAGCTTAATGAAGTTCCTGTAGACTCCCCCAGAACCCCTGTAGGTGTATAGGGCCTGCCCCCACGCAACCCTACTAATCCCCCTAACCTTCCTCGGGGACACTGGGACTGGTTCATGGTTTGGGATTTGGGGTGTTGGTTCAGGTAACCCACTCAAGGCCTCGGCCACGGTAACTACCCTACCGGCCTTACGGGGCTTGATCTTAATGTTGGATATGAAGACCCTCCTTCTTACGCTTGGCACCAGGTAATCCTCCGCATGAAGTACATTGAAGTAGACCTCACCATAGCCAACCCTCCTAAACTCGCCCACCAATGCCTCCCTGAGCCCACCCTCCATTATAGCCGCCACGTTCTCCATCACGAAGACCCTTGGCTTAAGCTCACCCACAAGCCTAATGAACTCCAGGGTTAATTGACCAAGCTCATCCATGTAGAGCCTATCCAGCGGCTCGCCAAGCCTCCTCGGGTTAGCCCCAGTGTAGGCCTCGCAGGGTGGTCCACCAATCACGACGTCCACATCCCCAACGTACTTCACAATGTCGGAGCCGTTGATAAGCCTAGCGTCACTCCGTATAACCACCGCCTTGGGGAAGTTTAGGCTGAACGTCCTAACCGCATCAAGATCCACATCGAGACCAGCCACAACCTCAAAGCCCGCATCCCTAAACCCAACCGAGAAGCCACCAGCCCCCGAGAAAAGGTCAACCACGGTGAAGCCCACGGTTGAGGCTACTTAAGGGCCTATTCATAAACCTAACCACCCAAGCCACCAGGACGCCACCAGGCTGGGTTTGCGCCCACCACCCGCACCTTCGGGCGATTGGGAGTGGCAGGCTCCCCCCTCGGGGAAACCCTCGGGGGATACACCCCCACCCCATCAACCCCGTCTTCTACGGGAGCCCTAACCACCCCCAGCCGGGTAACCCCGGCCAGGAGCAGCGGCCGCCTATTTTAGGGGCGGGTTTCCCGCTTAGATGCCTTCAGCGGTTACCCCAAGCGGCGTGGCTGCCCGGCACTGCCCTGCCGGACAACCGGTAGACTAGAGGCCGCGGCGCCCCGTTCCTCTCGTACTGAGGGCACCTTCCCCGCAGGCGGCCAGCACCCCCGACAGGTAGAGACCGACCTCTTGAGGAGGGGGAGGTCAGGTTTCGATACCTGGCCATCCCCCTCTGTCTCACGACGGTCTGAACCCATCTCACGTTCCCCTTTAATGGGCGGGCAGCCCCACCCTTGGCGGCTGCTGCACCGCCAGGATGGGAAGAGACGACGTCTGGGTACCAAACCGCGGGGTCGATGGGAACTCTCACCCGCGACGAGCCGGTTACTCCTGGGGTACCTTTTCCGACATGCCCGGCCCCCTCCAGTGGGGGCACGAGCGTTCGCTAGGCCCCGGTTTCCCGCCTGCCCCCCTAGCGTTCAAGGGGGCAGTCAGCCCCGCATTTGGCCTTACCCTCCACGGTCGGTTTCTGACCGACCTGAGCGGAGCTTTGGGCACCCCTGATATCTTTTCAGGGGTGTGCCGCCCCAGCCAAACTGCCAACCCGCCGCTGTCCCCCAGGGGTGGCCCCAGGGTTAGGGGCAGAGGAGGGAATGGGTGGTGTTTCATTGACGCATCCCCACGGCCCAGAGACCGTGGTTCATCGCTCCCACCTACACTATGCACCCCCTCCCCCACCCCAACAGCGGGCTGCAGTAAAGGTCCACAGGGTCTTCTCGCCCCGTCGGGGGTCCCAGGACTCTGCACCTGGAGGTGGGTTCGCCGGGCGCCAGGCTGGGACAGTGGGGACCTCGTTGATCCATTCATGCACGCCGGAACTCTCGGAGGACGACCACGTGGAACCCCACGCGGTCGCCCATACCCGGCAAGGCATTTGGCTACCTTCCTCCCGGGGGTCCCCCGCAAAAAGAGGGATAAAGATTAGGAGCTAAGAACTGAGTCGTAATCAAGAAGTTTCAACACTTCTTCAATTGGTCTTTTCCTATGTGACTTGGGGTTTACATGTGAAAGTTCGTATGCCAGTACCACGAGCCTCCGCATCCCCTCTCTTTCTCTATGCACCCCTTTAGACAGCGAGATCACGATTTCTCTAAATAGACTATAGGCCTTACCTTTTGAGTGTAAGAGATGCCGGTATCTATCTAAAAATGGTATTAGGCATTCTGTTAATTCTTTGATATTGTCAACAATATAGAGGTATAGATGATTCTGTCCCGGTTTCTTGATTATCCTCCCTGCATTAATTACGCCGTGTATTATTTCAAGCAGCTCCCTGTTTAATTGAGAAATGCTGAAGACAGGATCTAGCCTCAGACCATATCCCCGCTGATACTTTATCGACACCGAGAAACTGGCCTCCGCATCAATAAAGCCAACAACATACCCTATGGCAATATCGCCACCCACGCAACCCGACTCCATGGAGAAGGACAAACACAACCTTAGTATTTAACTCTAACGCCCATGTACATTTAAACACGTGCGGGGGAAACACCCCGTTAAGAGGGTCAGAGCTGGGCCCCGGCCTCCGCAGGCCGTTGGAGGTAAAGATGGATAAAGATGAGGGTTAGGAAATGAGGGAGGTGAACTTCTCTTTTTTAGAGGGATGTTCCGTGCCTACCAAGTTCATGAATTGCTTTACTGATCTGTGCGGGATCTGGATTACATATGTGCCGTGTTTGTCGCTTGGGAAGGGATCTGTGGAGTCTATTCCCAATTCCCTTAGCCTCTTCGCAACGATGGCTAGGAGCTCTGCGTCTTTTTGGGCTATTCGAATTCTCACGGTTTTTCTGTAGTGACGTGTTATTGTGCCTTCTGCATCAAAGAGCCCTCTTAAATACGCCACAAAAAGCCTTGCATCAAGCGCGGTTATCACATCGCGTAGCCGGGACTTAACCTCCGACAGAGCTGTGTATAGCTCTTTGCTGTATATCTTGGCCTTCCAGTAGCGAGACTTATGTTTAATTATATGCGTTGTATAACCTAAACAGCCAACCTTCTGCTCTATAACTTTGAGCCACCTTACGTCTTTCTGGCCGTACTCCACAACGTAATGGCCATCGCTTGTCGTATAAAGAGTGCCATCGCCCAAGGCGCCAATGAGGTAGGCAAACGCCTCGTCCCTGTCGCATTCCATGTTGCTGGACATGTTACTGGATGAGGGCGCAGGTTAAAAAGCCTTACGGCCTGCGGATGGCCGAGTTTACCCCCGGCCTTCAGCGGCGCTTAGCCCGGTTGAACCCGGGTTTCACGTACCGCCAGTGGCCAGGATTCAGCCCCCGTACAAACCCTTGCGGGCTTGCGGGGACCTATGTTTTTGTTAAACAGTCAGGTCCCCCTTGCCACTGCGACCCACGGCTCCGGGGTTTACCCAGGGCCGCGGGCACCCTTTATCCCGAGGTTACAGGGCTAATTTGCCGAGTTCCCTAGCCTGGCGTGACCCGAGCCGCCTTGGGCTTCTCACCCAGGCGACCTGTGTCGGTTCTCGGTACGGTCGTGGGGGCTCGTTCCCCACCCCCTTTTCATGGGCCCCGGGAGTCGGGTGAACCAGGCTCAAGGCCCGGCTATTACCGTCTTCAGCCGGTTCTCGCCGTGACGGCACTCCCCGGCCTTCGACGGTTAAATGGGGCGGCAGCCCCACTCACCCTATCCCGAGGCGTCGGGGGTGGGGCCTGCGTTGCCGCAAACCTACCCCCACGGCACGGGAATGTTAACCCGTTTCCCTTTCGGCGGGTGCCAGTTAGGCCCCGCCTTAGGACCGGCTAACCCATGGCTGATGATCATTACCATGGAACCCTTAGCCTTTCCGGCGGAGGGGTATCCCACCCCTCTTCGCTGCTACTACCGCCAGGATCCTCATTCACCGCGGGTCCACCGGACCTCACGGCCCGGCTTCTGCCCCACGGCGACGCCCCCCTACCCCACGCGGGCCAATGGCCCGTGGGCCGGGGTCTCGGCGGCGGGCTTGAGTCCCTGTGCGTCTTCGGGGCCCCCCACCTCAGCGGGTCCGCTGTTACGCGTTGCTTAGCCGATGGCTGCTGCTGGGCCTACGGTCCCGCCGTCTTCGGTGGGGGACACCCTTCTAGATTGACACTTAGCCCGCACTTTGGGGCCTTAACCCCGGTCTGGGTTGTTTCCCTCTCGGCCCCCAAGCTTACCCCTGGGGAACCCGTCTCCCCCCTTCTACGGGGCCCGCGGGTTCGGAGTTTGACCCGGGACCGGAGCCTTTCGGCCCCTGCATCCCGGATCAGTGCTCTACCCCGTGGGCACCCTTTGGGGAGGCCAGCCTGAGAGCTGCTTCGGGGGGAACCAGCTATCACCGAGCTTGATTGGTCTTTTGCCCCTAGCCCGGGGTCACGGGAACGATTTGCACGTCAGAACCCCTAGCGGGCCTCCACGGGGCTTTCGCCCCGCTTCACCCTACCCCGGGCTAGATCGCTCGGTTTCTGGTCTCCCACCTGTGACTACGGGCCCTTAACAGACCCAGCCCCTCACCGGTTACCCGGCTGCGGGCCTTCGGTTTCCCTACGCCTCCGGGGTTAACCCCCTTAGGCTCGCCACAGGTGGGAACTCCCTGGCTCGTGTTTCTGGACGTAAGGGGTGACCCCGTACCCCACCCTCGTACTCCCGGGTCGCCCCGGTTTCCTTCGGGTGGGGTTATCCTTGAGGGCCACCCCACCTGTAACCGCCCGGTTTCAGGCTCTTTTCACACCCCTTGCGGGGTTCTTTTCAGCTCTAGGGGTGCGGGCCCCAGGTAAGGCAACACAATGATTAAACTGCGTAACGCCTGGACCCGCGGCTTAACGGGCATTTGGGCAAGGCCCATTACAGGCAATCCCCCAACCCCACCGGTGGGGTTTAGGTGAAGGTAAGACAATTAACCAATGAACCGCGGGTCGCTGAATGAACTAAGCCATGCGCGTCCTGGGAACCCGCACTTTCCCTCACGGTACTTGTTCGCTATCGGACTCGGGACGTACTTAGCCTTAGGGGCTGGAGGCCCCCGTATTCCCACGGCAAAACCAAGCCGTGGTACTCCGGGACCTTGGGACTCCGCCAGGCGGCCTTTAGCCTACGGGACTATCACCCTCTTCGGTGGGGCTTTCCAGCCCACTTCGGCTAGGCCACCCCGGCGGTACCCAAGCCCAAACACCACATCCCCCCACGGTTAACCCATGGGGGTTCGGTTTGGGCTCCTCCCCTTTCGGTCGCCCCTACTCGGGGAGTCCCTTTTGGTTTCCCCTCCTGCGGGTACTAAGATGTTTCCGTTCCCCGCGTTCCCACCCCCTACGGGGTACCTGAGCCTATTCGGCCCAGGTGGGAAGCCCCATTCGGGGATCCCGGGATCAACGCCTGCCTGCGGCTACCCCGGGCATATCGCCGCTTGCCGCGCCCTTCCTCGGCGCCCGAGCCGAGCCATCCACCGGGCGGCTTCGTGGCACGGGTGGCGGGTAAGCGCCCCAGCCTGGTGGCTGAGGGAAGAAGCCCCATTGAACCCCAACCCCTTGAAGGAGGTGATCCGGCCGCAGGTTCCCCTACGGCCACCTTGTTACGACTTCGCCCCCCTTGGGGACCCCCAACTCGACCCCCCAGTGAACCCAGGGGGCCTCGTTAAGGATCCCCTTGGGTGGCGCGACGGGCGGTGTGTGCAAGGGGCAGGGACGTATTCACCGCGCGTTGGTGACACGCGGTTACTAGGGATTCCACGTTCACGAGGGCGAGTTGCAGCCCTCGATTCCTACTGGGGCGGGGTTTACGGGATTGCCTCCCCCTTTCGGGGTCGGAACCCGCTGTCCCCGCCATTGCAGCTCGCGTGCAGCCCCGGGGTTTCGGGGCATACTGACCTGCCGTAGCCCCCTCCTTCCTCCGGCTTACGCCGGCAGTCCCCCTTGTGTGCCCCCTACCCCGAAGGGTAGGGTGGCAACAAGGGGCGGGGGTCGCGCTCGTTGCCAGACTTAACTGGACACCTCACGGCACGAGCTGACGACGGCCATGCACCTCCTCTCAGCTCGTCCGGCAAGGTCATTAGCCTGGCCTTCATCCTGCTGTCGCCCCGGGTGAGGTTTCCGGCGTTGACTCCAATTAAGCCGCAAGCTTCACCCCTTGTGGTGCCCCCCCGCCAACTCAGGGGGAGGTGGAAGCTGGACGGACAGACAAAGAGGACAAGGATTACATTCATAGTTCCTCTGCGCCAACTTAACCTCATAATCATATTCACTTCTTAATTATCACCTTTGCACCCAGCTCCCAACCTCCCTTTCCTTTAAGTTTCAGCCTTGCGGCCGTACTCCCCAGGCGGCGGGCTTAACGGCTTCCCTACGCCACTGGGCGGGCCCTAAGCCCGCCCAACAGCTAGCCCGCATCGTTTACAGCTGGGACTACAGGGGTATCTAATCCCCTTTGAGCCCGGGCCAGGTCGGCTTGGTGAGGTAAAGATGAGAGGGATCAAAAGGAGGAGTTAATACACGTGAGCCGTCGTAGCCCATAGAACTATAGCCGAGCGTCTGTCGCACTCCATGGCGTTTTGCTGTGTTTCAATTTATTAAATCTTACGCAACGCCGACCTGGGCTCGGTTTGCTCCCCCAGCTTTCGCCCCTCACCGTCGGGCGTGTTCCAGCCGGGCGCTTCCGCCACTGGTGGTCCTCCCGAGATTATCGGATTTCGCCCCTACCTCGGGAGTACCCCCGGCCTCTCCCACCCCCAAGCCCGGCAGTATCACCCCCAGCCCACGGGTTGAGCCCGTGGATTTCAGGGGTGACTTACCGGGCCGGCTACGGGCGCTTTAGGCCCAGTAAACGCCCCGACCACTCGCGGGGCTGGTATTACCGCGGCGGCTGACACCAGACTTGCCCCCCGCTTATTCCCCCCGCTCCTTGCACGGGGGAAAAGCCGTCCTCATCGGACGGCACTCGGGGTGGCCCCGTCGCGGTTTCCCGCATTCCGCTAGGGCTGGCGGAGTTACCCACCAGCCCTATTTGCGGAGTATTCGAGCCTGCTGCACCCCATAGGGCCTGGGCCCTTGTCTCAGTGCCCATCTCGGGGCTCCCGCTCTCACGGCCCCCACCCGTCTTCGGCTTGGCGGGCCGTTACCCCGCCAACTACCATGATGGGCCGTAGCCCCATCCTCGGGCGAACCACGCCGGGTGCCGGGCGTGGTTCCTTTGGGGGAGGGGGCCTTCCAGCACCCCTCCCCTGTGGGGGATTAGCCCCAGTTTCCCGGGGTTGTCCCCCTCCCGAGGGTAGGTTGGCCACGTGTTACTGAGCCGTGCGCCGCGCCCCAGCGGGTCCCTGGGGCGCTCGACTCGCATGGCTAAGCCCCACCCCGATAGCGGTCGGGTCCGGCAGGATCAACCGGTTTCAGGATGCGGCCGCAAGGCCGCTCCTGGGGGTTGGGTTTGTTCGGGCTTCTTCCCCTTTCCTGGTGGCTTGGGTGGATCACCCCTCAGGCTCACCCCGGGTTTGCCCCGGTGGTGTTTCTGAGGGGCTCATGAATTTTATTGAGCGTGCAGTAGGTTTCTCGAAGCCCCCTTATTTAAGCTTTATCCCTTGATTCACCATGTCGCCTTGGCGGTGTAGTGTTTATATTTGGGGCCTGTTTTTAAGGGTTATGGGCGTCAGGATGATTGATGTTTCGGCTAAGGAGCCTATTTACAGGGAGGCTTGGGTTGAGGGTTTGGTTAGGCTTAAACCCGAGTTGGCTAGGGCTATTGGGGATTCCTGGTTCATAGGGCTTGGTAACCTGGCCACCTCAATATCAGTATCAGCCATAATGGCCACCAAGAGGGCTTGGGAGTACATACCACTTCTGCACCCAATACCCATAACCAACGTTGACGTTAAGCTAACCCACGGTGAGGATTACGTGGGCCTGAGGTTAAGGGCTAGGACGGTGGCCCAGACTGGGGTTGAGATGGACGCCCTCTTCGGGGCCTTGGTGGGCCTGGTGACGGCTTGGAACGTGATTAAGGCTAAGCACTGCGTCTGTGGGCCTAATGGGGATTGCAGGGTTGTTGAGGAGGGTGAGGAGACTGGGGGCTTATCATTCAGTGGGATTGGGGAGATTAAGGGCATTGAGGGGGTTAGGGTGATTAGGAAGGTTAAGGGGGCTGAGGCCAATTTAGACTCAAGTGACCCTGCAGTTGCCAACACCGCCAAGGCTCCACCGGTGGTTACGCTCTTCGACGCCTCAAATGAACCAATGTACATTGGTGAGGCCGTGGCCAGTGGTTTCATTAAGCTTAGGCAAAGCACCGTTGAGTTGATTAGGAGTGGGGGGTTGGAGAAGGGTGACGTGTTGACGACGGCCCAACTAGCAGCCTTAACAATGGCTAAGAGGGCCTGGGAGCTGCTACCCCTAATCCACCAGAATTACATAACGCACGTGGCCGTTGGTGTTGAGGTTAAGGATAATGGAGTCTACGTCAGGGTTAACACCAGGAACATTTCAAGGACCGGCTCAGCCATGGAAGCTTTGATGGCCGTTGGCGCGGCGCTGCTGACGGTTTGGGACATGGTTAAGAAGTATGAGAAGGATGCTGAGGGCCAGTACCCGGATACCGAGATAAGCTTCATTAGGCTTGAGAAGGCGGTTAAAACGCCTGTGCAGTAGGTTTAAACAAAACAAAGGCACTAATTCAGTATATAGTATTATAGTAATTATATTGCGTAGTACGGCTGCTGCGTGGGGGATGGTTTGGCCTGCTGAACCCCCTGCTGCCTAACCCCCTCCACGGCATCCTTAATCTTTACGTAATCCTTACCCACTATGATTACCCTAACCCCCTCATCAGCGACCCTCAACTCGTCGCCGACCTGAACCGTGTACTCGCGGCTCAGCAGCACGCCCTCATAGACGTTGACAACCATCACCTGCCCCACGACCCTGAGTGAATCATACTCGTACTGCGTCATGATGGGTGGGTGCTCCTCAGCCCCATCATTGGAGCTGCCCAGGTAGAGGGCTTCAATAACCTTAACCCTACCGCCACTCATGGGTACCTGACCAATGACTTGGGTTATTGGCTTGTCACCGACGTAATCAACATTAACGTTAACCCCCCTCTTAACGTACCTGGTAACCTCGTTGGTAACTATGCTTCTAATGTTCTCCATAGACTCAATCCTCCTGGCGAACAAAGACATACCGCCAAGCATACCTAGAACACTGAACCTAGGTTTAAAAATACTGGGCTAGGGATAAACCGTAAGTTAATTAAGGTGCCCCAGATCCACGTCGACGTGGCCAGTAGTACGGTTAAGTTGTCAGTTGGGTTAACGTACGTTGGCTCCATAGCGGCGGGCGCATTCTCAACGGGAGTTGAGGTTGTACACTTCTTCACCTACTTCGGTTCACTTGGCTTGTTCAGCGTAGTAATTGCCGCCGTATTGTTCACGCTCTTCCCGATTATTGGGCTGGAGTACGCCAGGTTAACGGGCTTCTATGACTACGGTAGGTTGGTTAAATCACTAATAGGTGAAGTCCCCTACGTTCTCTTTGAACTGGTCTACGTGGCGCTCGTGGTCCTCTTCATAAGTGCCGTCATGGCTGCTGGTAGCCAACTTTTAACATCAATACTGGGCTTTAACCCATACTACGGCTTGGCCTTAATGTACCTGGTATCGCTACTCATAGTTATCCTTGGGAGGAGGGTTGTGCTCAGCTCCGAGGCCTCATTAACCACGGTTAAGGTGTCCATAATAACGCTGGCCACCTTAACCATAATATACCTGTCCTGGGGTAGGGTAACCTACTCGATGAATCATGTGGTCGACCCCTCAGGTTGGCTTCATAATCCACTGGGCTTCATTGAGTCACCGATTCTTTACGTAAGCTACAACCTGGTGGGCATCCCGGCAATGGCCAGTGTGGCCCAGGACTTGAGTAGCAGGAGGGATGTTGTTGAGGCATCGCTGATAGGCGGCTTAACATTGAGCCTAATGATTACGCTGGAGTACTTGGCTACACTGGGTTACTACAACTATGCCACGAATCCAAGTTACCCCTTCGCCAACCTACCCATCTACTACGCCCTAGTGTACTCAAGGGCCCCCTATATCCTTGTGATCCTTTACGTAGTGTTCCTCTACATAGCCCTCCTAACAGCCCTCGTGGGTAACATAAACTCAATCACCTACAGGGTTGAAGTCGCCTTAAAGGGTAGGCGTAGCGTTAGACCTGCGGTAACAATCACCGTGTTAACCGTAGCCACCTTCATAGCTATAAGCGGCCTATACAACATAGTCTCAGTTGGGTACACGTACCTCTCATATGCCTTCCTAGCCTTATTCACAGTACCCCTAGCCTCAGTGGGCGCCTACAGGGTGTTCGCCAGGAATCACTAAAATAATCAAAAGACCTACGACCCTTTCCCCCTTTCCTTGGCTTCATCGCCGTTTAGCATGCTTCTTAATGCCTTGGCTAACTCATCCCCAAGCTGCCTTGAATTGGGCTTCATTGATGCGTATATCTTAGAGGCCTCCTCCTCAAGCCTCCTCCTAACGGATTCAGGCACCTCCCTACCTGAGCCTATTAGGGAGAGCATGGACTCCATCCTGCTCCTGAAGTTCGGGTCTATTAGCGTTGGTGCGTACTTGGATAGTGAGGCTATGAGAGCCTTACCGAGCGGTGTCGGTATGCACTGCCCCTTAACAATCTTAATGTACCTCCTCTTGACGTTGGTATGTATGTGGTCCTGCATGGTTGCATCCGTGCCTATCCCATACTTCCTCATTAGCCTAAGGAGCTCTGACTCGCTTAGGTATGGTGGAGGGGTTGTTTTCCTCTTAACAACCTTAACATCCTTAACCGGGACCTGCTGGCCAACCCTTAAGCCGCCCACTGGCAGTGGGTTAACCTGTGGCCTTTCGAATGGGTATATTGAGAAGTAACCCTCCTCAATAATCCTAAGCCCACTGGCCTCAAAGAGTACACCACCAGCCTCAACGGTAATCCTCTGCTCCTCCACTAGGGCTGGGGGGCTTAGGGTTGCTAGGAAGTGCCTAACCACGAAGTCGTATATGACCCAGTACTTGAAGTTCCTGAACCTGGCCATGACCTCAGCCTTATCCGCAGCCTTAACGGGGTGTATGGGTGGGTGTGCATTGTCACTGCTCCTACCGGCCGTTGGCCTTATGCCCGAGGCCAGCAGCCGCCTTGAGTACTGCCCATACGTTGTCGTTGAGGCCAGTGCCTTAACAATCCCCCTGAGGTCTAGGGTTGGTGGGTAGATATTGGTCTCGGTCCTCGGGTACGATATGTAGCCCTGCCTGTAAAGCTCCTCTGCAATATCAAGAGTTTGCTTACTCCTAATGTTGAGGAACCTGCTGGCCCTCCTCTCAAGTTCAACAGTGTCAAGTGGCTTGGGTGGATTCACGTGAACCTCCTTGGCCTCAGCAACCTTAACAATGGCCCTGCCGGCCTCCTTAACCCTCCTGAAGACTGCTTGAACCTCCCTGAGATCCTTGAACTTATCCACGGACTCTAGGGTCACCTCCCTGCCGTTGACCTCGATCGTCAGCTTGATCTTGTAGTAGATCTCGGGCTTGAAGTTCTCCCTCTCCAGGGCCCTTTGAACAACTAGGTTAAGCACCGGCGTTTGGCATGGGCCATAGCTTAGGAATTCGCCCCTACCTAGGGGGGCCTTGCTTGACCTGGCGCTTAGCGTTAGTAACCTAGTGAAGGTTGCCCCATACTTAAGGTCGAGCACCATCCTCGTGAACACCTTCCTAGCCCAATTAACGTTGAGGGTTGTTAGCCTACTGAAGGCCCTCCTAATGTCATCTCTTGTTATAGCTGAGAACAGTACCCTCCTGAACCTTAGCCTTGGGTTCCTCAACCTGGCCACCATCATGACCTCGTAGGCTATGGCCTCACCCTCAACGTCTGAGTCTAAGGCTAGTATGAGCTCCCTGGCCTCCTTGGCCAGTTCAACCAGGGTCATTATGTATGGCCTATCCTGCCACCTAATGACCATTACAGGTTCAAGCTCAATTAACCTACCCGGCTCCACACTACCCCAGTTGTTGTAGGTGTCCTCGAAGTCGAAGTCAAGTATGTGGCCCTTGAGGCCCATTGAAGCCCAATACTCCCCATTAACCTTGAAGAAGTACACTGGGACATTGTTAATCTTCCTGGTTGAGTAACCACCGTCAGCTAGGTACTGGGCTATTGCCTTAGCCACACTATTCTTCTCAGCCACAACTAGCCTATCCACTGGGGTTAGCCAGCCGAAACGTTTAATAAATCCTTCAGTGAATTTGAGGTGATTCAAATGTCCAGTGAAAGGAAGCCGGATGAGAAGAAGCAGCAGCCGCAGATACCCCCACCACCGTTGACGCCGCAACAAGCCCAGGCAACTACCCCACAGGGTCAGCAGAGGCAGGGTGAGCAGGTTAACCCAATAGTACCCCCACCCCCGGTGGTTCAGCAACCTCCCCAGCAGCCTCAATACCAGCAGTTACCCATGCAGCCACCCACGCAACAAAGGCCGGTTATACCACCCACGCAGCCTATGCCATACCCACCATCCCCGTATTACCAGCCTAGGCCGCCTCAACCCCAGCCACCCATGCAGTACCCCCCATACCCAGCGCCCATGCCTCCCATGGCCCAGCAACCCATTATTCAGCCACCGCCCATGGTTAGGCCTGAGGAGCAGCTATCAGTTAGCGGTGATGTTCATAGGGCCTTCAGGTACGCTATGATAGTCGGCGTACCCTTGGCCATTGGTGGTGTTGTTGTTGCCCTACTGGCGTCCCTAGCGTTAAGCATACCGGCCTACGTATACCTGGTGATGGGCGTGTCGATAGTGCTACTGTCGCTTGCACTGATAATTACAAGTTACTCGTGGTTCAGGTCACTTAGGGTTATTGAGAATGAGATGAATAAGCTTAGTCAACGCATAGCGACCCTACAGCAGGTTAGGCCACCAGTTCAAACACAGCCGAGGATGCCTGCACCTTCGCCGATGCAGCAGAGGTACGTTATGCCACCGCCAATGCCACCCTACATGCCGCCACCTCAGCAGCAAGGCAGTTCAAGCGGCACCACCAGTGATAATGAGGATTACACTCAGTGATAGCACCTTCAAAAAATATTAAGCTGCATTGATCTCTGGCGAGGGGTTTTTAACCCCCCTCTTAGGGTTTAAGAAGTAAAAGTTATGTATGTGCATAACACAGCGGCTGACGACGGGGATAATGAGTTGATAAGCACGCTACTGCTGTTGCCTACTAGGGTGTTTGAATCACTGGTCTCTTACCCCATTAGGTTAAGTATCATGAATTCGCTTATAAATGGCCCATTAACGGTCACTGATATAGCATCTAGGTTGAGGTTGGCTAAGGGTGTTGTGCATAGGCACTTGAAGATTCTTGAGAAAATGGGTTGGGTAACAGTGGCTAGTGATGAAATAGTGAGGATACTTAACTTATCGAGGGAGGCTAATAGGGTCTACTACATGTTGTCGTCACTAATATACTTCGGCTATGATGTGAACTTCGATGGGTGCGAGATTCAGCTTAAGATTAACGGTAAGTACGTTGCCTTCGCCGACTCCAGGAAGGGCGTGTTGATTGTTAAGACCCCAACGGCAACCTATGGGTGTGTTAAGTCCTGTGGGAATGGCGTTGAGTGCATTAACTGGGCTCTTAAGGTTTCTAGGAAGTTCAGGATACAGGTTAACGTACCCAACATTAATATCAACGTTGATGACGCATTGACTCAGTTGTTCCATGGGATACTGGTTAAAAACTTCACGTCACCCAAGGCTAAGCTGCCGTTGATTAGGATAGTTGACTTGAAGATTGACAATGTGTATAGGCAGTGGTTGGGAAACCCAATAAGGGTTAACAGTAATGGTAGTGGTCAGCATTAGCCATCTACTTAACCTCCCTATCCTTGCTTCTCCTCACCTCAACAACATCACCAAGGGTTAACTCCCCACCTCCTGATTCACCCAGCTCAGTCTCAGTCTCCTCGCTCTCAACCAGTAGCCTAACCCCAAGCACCTTCTCAATCCTCCTGGCTAGGTTAAGGTCCGGGATTAACTTACCATCTTCAATATTCTTAAGCGTACTCTCCTTTATACCCAACATGCTCGCCAGGACATCCCTACTCATGCCAAGCCTACTTCTCGCATCCCTAATAATCTCACCGTAGTTTTCAATAACCTCATACCTCTCTGCCTGTGAAACATTAACCTCATTACGCCTCTTAACGGGTTTAATTGGTGTAGCCGCCCTCTGTCTAGGCTTAACCACGGTTTGCCCACCTTGAACCTGCTGAATAACCCCAGAAAGAACCCTAACACCCTTAACGTTCGCATAACGCTGCGCACAACGTTGGCATAGGTTTAAGACTGCGCCATCTATCTCCACGACTATCGGTCCACCGTTGATTTCCCTCCCACATATGTCGCAGGTTAGCACCATGGTTGCTTAGGTGCATTACTGCGTATTAAATCTTTTGTTTTAACAGGAGCATTGGCTGCACGTGTACTACAACCTTTATGCTAAAACTTAATAATAGTACCTAGCAATGCCTATATGGCTCAGGCCCAGGGTTTAGGCCAAGTGCTTAGGTACGTTGATGAACTTAGGGACTTCATTATCGAACTGTATAGGGGCTTCATACCTATTAAGGCCCTTGCCCCTGAGAATGGTGGTGATGGGGAGTGGGATAGGGCTAATTACCTGCTTGGGGTGGTGAGGAGGTATTTCAATAGTGTTAGGGTTATTGAGGCCCCTGACCCAAGGGCTAGGAACGGGTCAAGGCCAAATATAGTGGCCCTAATCAACGGTAATGATGATTCAAAGACCCTTTGGGTCATAGCCCACATGGACACTGTACCCGAGGGTGATAGGTCGCTGTGGAGTGTTGAGCCATATCAAGCCACGGTTAAGGGGGATTTAATCTACGGTAGGGGTGTTGAGGATAATGGACATGGTATAGTCGCCGGTGTGGCCGTCGGTAAGGTTCTCCATGACTTAGCCGTTAAGCCACCCATCAACTACGGCTTAATACTGGCAAGTGATGAGGAGGTTGGCAGCAGGTATGGGATTAAGTATATTCTTGAGGAGGAGAGGGGCCTAATAAAGCCAAGTGACCTAGTTATTGTGCCCGACGCGGGAAGTAAAGATGGATCTATGATCGAAGTCGCAGAGAAGGGTATACTTTGGCTGAGAGTCACTGTAACTGGTAGACAGGGGCATGCAAGTATGCCGGCATCAGCCCTAAACGCCCATAGGCTCGGCATGATGTTGGCCCTTAAGATTGATGAAACCTTGCATAGTGTGTTCAACGCTGAGGACCCCATGTTCACACCCTCATCATCAACCTTCGAACCCACTAGGGTTGATAAGAACGTAGATAACATTAACACCATCCCAGGGAGGCACACGGTCTACTTCGACTGCAGGGTACTACCAAGGTACAGCCTTGATGAAGTATTAGCCTCCGTAAACAAGGTCGCCAAGGAGTTCTGTAGTAAATACTCCTGTGGATTCAGCATAGAGGTGGTGAATAGGGATGACCCATCACCTCCAACAGACCCCAATAGTGAAGTAATTCAGCGGTTAGGCAAAGCTATTAAGATTGTAAAAGGTGTTGAAGCTAGGTACATGGGTATCGGCGGAGGAACCTATGCAAAGTACATTAGGGCTATGGGTATACCGGCAGCTGTATGGATGACCGCTAGCGATACAGCCCACATGCCCGATGAACACATTAATATTAATGACGTGTTGAGCGATGTTAAGGTGATACTAGCGTCAATACTAATGTAACATTCTAAGCACCGGCAATGCCACCATTAAGGCAATGCTTTAATTAGGCATTAACTAACCCTATGCATGAATTGGTGGGAGTTAACCTGGCCCGAGTTTGAAAGGGTTGATAAGACAGTTGCGCTATTGCCCACCGGCATAGTGGAGGCCCACGGCCCCCACCTACCCCTTGGCACTGATGCATTAATGGCAACATACATAGCCGAGGAAACCGCAAGGAGGACCAACGTTCTGCTGTTACCCACGGTTTGGTATGGTAACACGTACGTCCTAGACAAGTTCCCCGGCACAATCTCGATTAGTAATGAAACCCTCTACAGGCTTTACCTAGACATATTCAGGGAGGTGGCCAGGAATGGTGTTAGGTACCTGGTGGTTGTAAATGGACACGGGGGTAATGTTGACGCATTAAGCATGGCTGCTAAGGATGCGGCCAGGGAGACTAAATTAACGGTAATCCTAGTTAACTGGTGGATTGACCTAGCCAAGGAGACTAGGAGGAGGGTCCTCGAGACCCCTGAGGGTCACGCGGCTGAGGATGAGACCAGTGAGGTTTGGGCAGCTTACCCTCAATTGGTTAAGGCTGTCCCAAGGGATGGCTCTGCTGATGAGTGGATTGAGGTTAGGTTTAGGGTTTACGGTAAAGATGCATACGCCATGGAGTACACGAAGGCGGTCCAAGGGTACCCATCTAAGGCAAGTCAGGAGAAGGGTAGGGCAATACTTGAGGCTGCTGTTAATGAACTCACCCAGCTCATAGAAGACTTAAAGAAAGGTAAATTACCGGTTATAAAAGTTAAATAAGGCAACGTATTAACCTAGGCCACACGTGGAGTTAAGTTAATTGAGGCTTAATAATTCACTGCAACTAATTGCACCAAGACATCTTAAGACCGCTTTTAAGTTTAAGGTGATGCTGCCTTTATCGGCTTCTCAATAGCCGCGACTTCAATTCTTTGGGGGACCTTGGATATTGAGCTTAGGCACCTTGGGCATCTACCACCCCAATACTTGGCCACGTCTTCCGTGCTCTTGAGCCTATCACCACTGTAAAGTATGAAGCCGCACCAGCGGCATACGTATTCGATTGCCATACTTCACCAGCTTTTTAACTAATTTAAAAGCATTACCGTTAAATTATAATATCCTTATAGATATAGTGTAATAATTCAATTACCAGGAATAGAATAAATTATTTGCAGTTTAGAAAAAGAATAGGCCTCATGTTAATGAACAACACCCTCCAATCACCCCACCAATCATCCCTAAACACCGCCGATACGGAGCCTGTATCCACGCTAACCCTATAAGTATTACCTAAATCAGACTTAACAATACCCATTATTAAAGATGCTATGGGTTGGTAATGGGAGACTATGATGGTGTCCTCCTTGATGCTGTTTAAAACCCTCATCATCCTCATCAACACTGACTCGGCTGTTTCACCACCAGGTGGTGGGTGCTTAAGTGGATTCCTTGAGTAATCTAGGAAGGGTTGCCCAATATCGTTAATCCTCTTAAGCTCCCACTCACCCATATCAACCTCCCTAACATCATCATTAATGATTACTTTGGCGTTGAGCTCCTCAGCCAAAATGCTGGCTGTCTCCCTAGCCCTAAGCAGTGGTGACGATACTATATAATTAATACCCCTAGTCACGCTTCGTATGAACCTTGCAGCGCATAGAGCCTCCAGGCGCCCCCTTTCGGTTAATGGACCGATGTTGGCATCTCTGCTCTGCAGTATCCCCTCCTTGGTTAGGGTTGATTCACCATGCCTCACTAGGTAAACGACAACCATCAAATGAGCCACATTAAGCCTTTATTAAGTATAACGATGCGAAAGATTATTTAATCCAAGCCCTATAGTGGGTATTTAGCCCCGGTAGTATAGCCCGGTCAAGTATACGGCGCCGACCACCATTCCTAAGATCCCCCGGGGCTTCTTCCCAGTAATGCTCAGCGCATACTACACATCTGTTCATTGCTGTTCCCTTTACGTGGTGGCGTGGTTAAACATTTAAGTTCCTCATCATTAAACTGCAGAGGTCGCGGGATGCCGGCTAACTTACCCGCCGAGGCTAGGGCTAAGTGGCTTAAGGTGCTTGAGGCCAAGACCCCTGAGGAGAAGTTGAGGGCCCTTGAGGAGTTCCTAAGCTCAGTACCTAAGCATAAGGGTACCGAGAACCTTGTTCATTGGGCCAGGAGGAGGATGGCGCAGCTTAGGAGGGAGATTGAGCTTAAGAGGGAGAAGGAGAGGAGTAGGGGTGGTGGGGGTTTTAGGCTTCACGTGGAGAAGAGCGGTGATGTTCAATTGGCAGTGGTGGGCCCACCCATGTCGGGCAAGAGCGCACTACTCAAGTGCCTAACGGACGCTAACATTGAGCCTGACCTCATACCCTACTCCACGGTTGAGCCGGTGCCCGGAATGTTCATTGAGGATAATGTGTACTTTCAGCTGGTTAAGGCGCCATCAATCAGCCTAGGCAAGGAAAGCGACATGAATGACATTGCTATATCTATAGTTAGGAATGCCGATGGCGTGCTGCTGGTTTTAGACTGCCTTAGTGGTGACGCTAAGTGGCAGTTTAACGCCATAAGCGAGATGATGCTTGACGATGGCGTGTACCTAGTTAAGCCTAGGGGTATTGTTAAGGTTGAGCCTAAGACTGGCATGGGGATTCAGGTTATCGGTAAGCTCGTAGGGGCTACGCATAGTGACATCGTTAAGCTGCTAACTGGGTATAGGATATATGGGGCAGTGATTTACATAGATGGCGAGGCGACGTTGGATGATGTTGAGGATGCTTTAATAAGGTCACCCGTGTATAAGCCAACAATAATAATACTCAATAACCACGATGCATGCCGTGAAGGCTTAACCAATCTAAATGTACCTATAATACCGGCTAAGCTAAGTGAATGCATTATCAATAGGGCTGTGCTTGCCGAGACCATACTAAGGCATCTTGACTTAATAAGAGTCTACACTAAGGAGCCCTGGTCAAGTAAGCCGACTGATAAGCCATTCATAATGAGGAGAGGATCAACTGTGGGTGACCTAGCCCAGAGGATACATAGTGACTTGTTTAGGAATTTTAAGTATGCCAAAGTTTGGTCAAACTCCGGGTTCTTCAGGAGGGTTGGGTTAAACTACGTGCTTAACGATGGAGATGTGGTTGAGATTCACGCATGATTAACCGCAGTACTGATTATCAATGACCCCCTTCCCGCCCTTTTGGGTGGGTTTTTCGTTGTGGGGGTCTTGGGTGTTGCCCCTTGTTGCGGGGTTAATGGTTTTGTTCTTGGGGTGGTGATGAATGGTGGGGTATCGCCCCACCGGCTCATCTGAGGCAAGGAAAGTAAACCCCCTTCCGGAGGCACCAACCCAAGCACCAGGATAAGCTAGGCAGAGGGGGAATTAAAAGGTAACCAGAAGCAAAAATACTGGACAATAAACTAAAACTTTAAACCAACCAAGAAACAACACCACCCTAAAAGGCGAGACTTGTCGTGTGTTGTCACCACGGCACCTCGTTCATAGAATTTTAAATAAAGCATACCCCATAATAACTTTACTTAGCTAATTTTAGAGAGGGTTAGTAGGTTTAAGCTTATCTCCAAG